>ERZ780083.663-NODE-663-length-13667-cov-9.409051_pt1 | contig 13667 bp, 11 predicted proteins | sample MGYA00511838_ERZ780083 | MGnify/ENA primary metagenome ERZ780083 (study PRJEB29588, sample SAMEA2152602) | human gut metagenome | biome: human gut; feature: human-associated habitat; material: faeces | place: Denmark | collected 2008/2010 ...
CCGCGGGCCATATCTTTTCTGTCATGGCAGAAAAGATATGGAAGAAAAGACCGTTTGGACGCGAAATAGCGCTGTCGCGCCTGAAAAAGCATTTTGCTTCTGCGTACCATTCGCCGATAGCGCGTCCCGTAAGGAACGCCCTTCGGGCGGCCGCCTGATCGGGTTTCCCAATCGCACGACACGCCGTGAAGTCATTCTGTTTGCGCCCGTTGAATATTTGGCGTATGGAATTCGGACGATGTTCGTTCTATTGAGAGCTGTAGTGGCCGATGCCCACATCGGCCATATAAAAAGATGTACATGTGGGACGATGTGGGTATCGCCCCCTACAAATGCGGTGCACTTGAGGTCAAGCTGTTTCTTATCCGCAGTTTCTATTGGTTGCGGGAGAGAAACGAGCCAAGCAAAGAGACCGAAGGTTAGAGAATCAGGCGCGTAAGCGCTATTTCGCGTCCCCAGCGTCTCTTTTTTGCATACTTTTTTCTGACAAGCCAGAAAAAAGTATGCCGCCGGAGGCCGTTTCTCATATGAGAAAGAAAGCGGGGTTGAAAACTCAGTTACTTTGTTCTGCAACATAGAGACTCACTCTATTCTGAATGATCTTTACGGTCTCATCAAGTGTTTTCTGTCCCGCGAAATAGCCGCCGGTCTCCTCGCGCACGATCTCCATGATGCTCTCGTCATAGGAATTGACGCTGGTGGTGGAGTGGAGAAGCTCCATAAAGGCGTCGCGCTGCTCGGGAGTGACGGCGTAAATTTCGATCATCTCGTCGTTGCCCCAGCCGATGCCGCCCTTGGACTGCTCGACCTGATTACCGTTCTCGTCGGTATAGAACTCCTGCTTCATGGCCTCGGCCAGCTTGGCGTCAAAGACAGACTTGTTGATGGGGAGCGTCCAAATCTCATTCTGATACTCCTCCTGAAGGGTGGTGCGGACAAAGGCCCATGCCGCGTCGTTATCGATGCAGGCGGCGGTGATGGCAAGGGCGGTATCCGTCTGGAAGGTGCTGCGGCGCGGCGTACCGGTGGTCGGATAGCCGACGAAGCAGGGGGCGTTTTCCATGGCGACAAAGGTGACGTAAAGATCGTCGAAGCCATAGAAGCCCTGGTTGGTCAGGAGCTGCTTGCCGGATCTCATGCGGCTGTAGTCGCTCTCATAGGTATCATACATGTCGGAGTTTTCGTAGTCAAACTCCGCGGGGAATTCATTTGCAAATTCGAGAAGCTCCCTGAATGTCTCGCCGTCGAAGCTGCACGTTCCCGTCTCCCAGTCGATCAGCTCGTCGAAGCTGGCGGAGACGCAGTTTTCCAGAATGTTGTCCTTGGTAACGCCCTCGCCGAAGATGGTCGCGCCGGGCTGGAGCTTGGTCATGGCGTCGCGCAGATCGGCCAGCGTCCAGGTATCGTATTCGCCGACGACCTTTTCAAGGCCCGCGACCGTGGAGAGGGAGAAACTGGCCGGAATCTCATAGAGCCTGCCGTCGATGGAGAGCGCGTCGAGCACCTCGGTGACCAGATCGTCGCGGCTGATCTCCGTGTCGGCATCGATGAAGGGCCACAGATCCTGAAGCAGGCCCTTGGCCGCGTAGCGGCTGACCGGCAGCTGATCGGTCACGAGGATATCCGGCATCGCGCCGGAGGCGATCTCCGTGGTGAGCTTGGTGAGGCCGGCAGTGTAGTCGTCCTCCGTATTATACTCGGAATAATCCTTCACGACAATACGGTATTGGCTGTTCCGGCGGTTAAAATCCACGATCTGGCTGCGCAGATTATAATCCATATACATGCAGGCCAGCGTGAGCGTCGTTTTCTCCGGGAGCGTCGCCGCGTCTACCCGCGACAGAAGGATGAACTGCGTCTGGGTGCCGTCCTGCGTCCATTTCTGCGTGAACGCGAACACGCGGCCATCGGGCAGGATCTTATAAGCCTGCATGTTGTTGCTGTCTACGTCGCACTCCATCCAGTCCACGACCTTTTCCGCCGTGCCGGTCTCGGATATGTAGCCGTAAATCTTGCCGTTGTAGTTGTAGAAGAAATCGTAAACGTCGTCGCCGGGCTGGATGTCATAGGCAAACGTCGGAAGCTCGATCGTCTCTCCCCAGTCCTTCTTCACCGGGTCAAACACCTTGACGCCGCGCGTTTCGCCGTAGGTGAGCAGGCCGACCTTATCGGCGCTGTACTGCACCAGCTGGCCGTCGTCGTTGTCGAGCGAGGCGATCTGGTTTCCGTCCTTATCCCAGACAAGGATCTTCTCCCAGTTGCCCGCGTAGACATAGCCGTTGGAATCGACGATAAAATAGTTCAGATAGAAGCTGTCGCCGTTTTCATTCTCCTGCGCGACGTCGATCCGGTTGAGAACCTCGCCGTCGGCGGAAAGCTGGATCAGTGCGGAGGAGCTGGGGCCGCTCTCGTAGTAGTCGTACTGGTTTTCGACCGTCGTGTCGAGACCCCCGGGCAAATTGAAGCGGTAGGTGTTCATCTGCTCATAGAGCCAGACGGTGTCGTCGCTGCCCGCGCACATCTCCTGCGTATAGGCGTCGCCCTGCCAGCCCTCGGGCACCTCGGTCTTTTCCGGCAGCGGGATCTGCACGCACTCCTGTGTGGTCAGGTCCATGCGGAACAGCTGGTTTTCATAGTTGTCGTATTCGTAGCTCTCGCCGGTGGCCTCGTCCACATAGGTCTCCTTGCCGGCCGGCACGTTGCCCATGAACCAGAGGCTGCTGCCGCTGATGCTGTAGGCCTGAATGTAGTCCACCTTCACCGGCAGGTCGATATACTCCGCCTGATAGGCGTATTTCGAGGAGACCGCGTCGGCCTCCATGCGCTTGAACTGCGCGCTCGTCCTGGGGGGGCTTCCGCCCTGCTGCTCTCCGCCCGGCTCGGACTGCACATCCGTCTCGCCGGTCTGCGCGCTGCCGCAGCCGGCAAGGCAGCTCGCCAGCACCGCGATCAGCAGCATGACTGCCAAAATGCGTTGTTTCATATTCGTTCTCCTTTACATGCGTCACAGCACGTCTCCCGCGTCGGTTCACCGGATACATGCGCCTGTTTTCTGATTCTGCCGCTATCTTAGCAGGCTTTTTTTATTCCGGAAAGCCCTTTCCGGCATTTTTAAGAAATTCTTAAGCAATGCGCCGCATTTTCCGGCTCATTTTTCCACTTCTGGAAGAAGCGGAAGCGTCAGCTCCACGGAAAATTCCGGATCCTGCTCATATTTGCAGAAGCTTCCGCCCATCTGCGACATGATGCGTTCGCAGGTTTTCAGGCCGATGTGGTTGCTCTCGACCGCGCCCAGCTCCTTCTTGCAGACATTGCCGATGCGGATGCGGAGCCAGCCAGCCTCCTCCGCCACCTTCACCGTGACCGGGAAGGCGGGGTCGGCGTATTTGCAGACATTGTCAAAAAGATTGTCCAGCACGCGCTTGAAATACTGCACGTCCAGCCGGACGCGGCAGGGCTTCTCCGACCGCGCGGCCTGCACCGTGAAGCCGTGCTGTTGGAGCAGGATCACCGGCTCGCCCAACAGCTGCTCGGTCAGAATGATCCCGTCGTATTCCTGAAGGTCTAGCTTCAGCTCCCGCCCGCCGAACACCAGCGAGTAGCGGAACAGCTCGTCGGTCAGCGTTTTGAGCTGCTCGGCCTTGGAATAGCTTGCGTCAAGATACTGCTGAAGCTCCTCCTGCGACCGGTACTGGCCGTTCTTTGCCAGGTCGAGATAGCCCAGCAGCGCCGTCAGCGGATTGCGGATGTCGTGGGACATGGCGGTGATCAGCTCGCTGTTTTTCTCCAGCGCGTTCTGCTCCTCCAGCGTCTTGCGGATGAGCGAACGGCGCATCACATCCACGTTCCGCGTCAGCCGCCCCATTTCGTCGTTGCCGCCGGTCTCCATCTCCACACGCAGATTTCCGCGCCCGATCTCCTGAATCTCGCGCGAGACGGCGATGATGCTGCCGGTGATGCGGCTGTTGTACCAGAGCATGATGAGCGCAAACAGCGCGCAGCCCAGCGCGATGCCGATGACCTGCACGGCATCGTAGAGCTTGGACTCGGAGAAATCGTAGACGACTGCCTGAAAAACGCCGTCGCGGAAGCTGACGGGATACAGCTGGAGCGAGACCTGCTCATTCAGCTCCGAGCCGCCAAGGCTGAACTCATTGTCCACGCCCCACCAGCCCGCCTCCATCGCCAGATGGCGGTTTTTATAGAACAGGATGTAGATATCCTTCTGCTCGATCGACCATATGGCCAGCTGATCCGTATCCCGCGAGGCAAGATTGTTGTCTTTGATGTATGCCTGTAGATTTTCTACCGCCGCCATATTGCGCCGGTGCAGCGCCTCCTCGCTCATATAGCGCGTCTCGATCAGATAGTCTCCCAGCTTCGAGGCCAGAAAGAACGTGCAGATCCCGGCGAGGAAGCCGCCCAGCATCACCAGCATGAGCTTGAGATGCAGGGAGACAAAGCGTTTTCGTTCAGTCAATCTGATACCCCTTTCCCCAGACCGTCCGGATCAGACGGGGATTGGCCGGATCCTCCTCCAGCTTTTTGCGGAGGTTCACGATGTGTACCATGACCGTATTCGTGGACGAGGGCATGTATTTTTCGTGCCAGACGCCCTCATAGATCTGCTCCACCGACACCACGCTCCCACGCCGCGCAGCCAGGAAGCAGAGAATTTCAAATTCCGTCTCCGTCAGCTCCACCGGCCGTCCGCCGCGCAGCACACGCCGCCCCGGCTCATCGAGCATCACGTCGGCCCGCAGCAGCTGACCGCTCGTCTTGCCCTTATAGACGCGGTAGCGCCGCAGCAGTGATTCCACCTTCATCATCAGCTCCGCGTGGGAAAACGGCTTGGCCAGATAGTCGTCGCCGCCGGCCTGATACGCCTCCAGCTTGTCGCGCTCCTGCGTCTTTGCCGTCAGGAACAAAATCGGCGCGGAGCACCGCTCGCGGATGGCGCGGCTGGCCTCGATGCCGTTGAGGCCGGGCATCATGATGTCCATCAGCACCAGATCGACGTTCGGCTGCTGCCGGATATATTCCACGGCGGCAAGGCCGTTGGGCGCCTCGGCCACCTGATAGCCGCTCGATTCCAGCAGGATGCGGATGATCCGCCGGATATCCTGCTCGTCGTCCACAACGAGAATGCATACGTTCTGTTCCGATCTCTGTTCCATACTGCCTCCACCTCGCGCCCGGCGCGGAAGAATTCATTTGTATTGTAAATTGTAGCATAAAAACCGCCGCCGCGCAGGGTTTTTAAGAATTATTAAGACTTCCCGCAGTATTTTTTCGCGTCCGGCGCGGTTTCTGCCGCCCCGGACGGATCTTTGTAAAATTTTCGCCGCGTTTTTCGTCAAATCCGCGCTATGCCTTTTGTAAAATCGGTGTTATAATGATGTGACTGACGCAAAATACGCCGGGCGGCGCGTCCGCCCGCATCGGAGCCTTTCATGGAGATTCTTTATCAGGACAACCGCATTCTCGTCTGCATCAAGCCCTCCGGCGTCGTCTCCACCGACGAGCCGGGCGGTATGCCGCAGCGCATCCGGGACTGTCTCGGCGACGCGCACGCCTGTGTGCGCACAGTCCACCGGCTCGACGCCGCCGTTGCGGGCGTGATGGTGCTTGCGCGGTCGCGGATGGCGGCGGAGCTGCTCTCGGAGCAGGTGCGTGCGCGGACATTTGAAAAGGAATATCTGGCCGTGCTCTCCGGCATCCCCGATGCGCCGGAGGGGACGCTCCGCGACCTTCTCTTCTACGACCGCGCCTCGCGGACGGCGCGCGTCATGCCCGCGCCCGGGCCGGATGTCAAGGAGGCCGTTCTCGACTACCGCGTCCTCGGCACGGCGGACGGCTGTGCGCTCGTCCATATCCGGCTCCATACCGGTCGGACGCACCAGATCCGGGTGCAGTTCGCCTCGCGCGGGCTTCCACTGCTCGGCGACCGGAAATACGGCGCGCAGGAAGCGCCGTTCCCCATTGCGCTCTGGTCGTACCGGCTGCGCTTTTCCCATCCGCAGACCGGCCTGCCGGTCGAGTTTTCCCGGCTTCCTCCGGACGAAGTGCCGTGGAGTGCCTTCCGTTCGTGCTCCATAGAATAATGTGATCTGAAAAGGAGTTCTAACGTCATCATGGCCAAAAACAACGAGCTTGATATGCTGAACGGCGCGCTTCTGCCGAAGATCCTGATGTTTTCCCTGCCGCTGGCGCTGACGGGCATTTTGCAGCTGCTGTTCAACGCGGCGGACGTCATCGTCGTCGGCAAATTCGCGGGCAGCACGTCGCTGGCCGCCGTCGGCGCGACCTCGGCGCTCGTCAATCTTCTGACCGGCGCGTTCATCGGCATTTCCGTCGGCGTCAACATTCTGGTCGCGCGCTATGCCGGCTGCCGCGACGACGCGCGCGTCGGGCGTGCCGTCCACAGCGCCATCGCCCTGAGCCTCGTTCTGGGCGTGGTGACCTTCCTGCTCGGTTTCTTCCTTTCCACGCCGATGCTCGAATGGATGGACACGCCGGACGACGTCCTGGCGCTGGCCAGCCTCTATCTGCGCATCTATTTCATAGGCACTCCCGGCGCGCTGATCTACAATTTCGCCGCCGCCATCCTCCGCGCCTACGGCGATACGAAGCGCCCGCTCATCTTCCTCGCCATCTCCGGCGTGCTGAACGTTTTCCTGAATCTGTTCTTCGTGATCGTCTGTGAGCTGGACGTTGCAGGCGTCGCCATTGCGACCGTCGTTTCGCAGTATGTCGCCGTCGTGCTCATCCTCATCTGCCTTGTGCGTCAGGAGGGCCCGGCGAAGCTCAAGCTCCGGGAGATCCGCCTGCATCCGGACGAGGCGCTCCGCATGATCCAGATCGGCCTTCCGGCGGGGCTTCAGTCCGTCGTTTTCAACATCTCCAACGTCATGGTGCAGAGCTGCGTCAACTCCTTCGGCGCGGACGTGATCGCCGCGAACACCGCCGCCACCAACATCGCCGCCTTTACCTACACGGCCATGAACTCCGTGTTCCATGCCTCCATCACCTTCACCAGCCAGAATCTCGGCGCACGGCGCTATGACCGGGTGATGAAAATTTTCTGGGCCTGTCAGGCGACCGTTCTTCTGATCGGCATTCCGCTCTGCATCCTCAGCACCGTCTTTGGCCCGCAGCTGCTCAGCATCTACGTCTCCGCGAACGATCCGGCCTACGATTCCGTGATCGCCATGGGCCTCATCCGCACATACTATGTTACAACGCCGTATTTTCTGTGCGGCATCATGGAGGTCTGCTGCGGCATGGTGCGCGGACTTGGAAAATCGTGGCTGCCCATGATCGTCACCATTTTCGGCGCCTGCATCCTCCGCATCATCTGGATCTACACCATTTTTGCGTGGGATCATACGCTGCCCGCCCTTTATATCTCCTATCCCATCAGCTGGGTCGTCACCGCCGCCATGCACGCCGTCTGCTTTGCGGTCTACTGGAAGCGGCTCCGCCGCCAGCTGGAGGCCGCCGCACCGGAGCGCGTCTCCGGCATCTGAAAAGCCTCTGAATTTTTCGACATCACCTGAAAGGAAGCAAGATCATGCGCGTTATCGACCTTGAAAACATCACCGGCGCCATGCGCAGCCAGACGCAGTTTGTCCTGCGCTGCGAGGAGGTCTTTCACGATAAGATCAGCGCCGCGGCCGCGGCCATCCTCAGCGCCTACCCGAAAAAGCCGTATGTGGCGCTGACCGGCCCGTCCGGCTCCGGCAAGACCACCACCGCCATGCGTCTCAAGACGTATCTGGAAAATCTGGGCCTTCCCGTCTGCCTGCTCAGCATGGATAACTTTTTCCTCTCGCTGGAGGAGCGGCCCAAGGAGCTGACCGACTGGGAATCGCCGCTGTGCGTCAACTGGGCGCTGCTGCGCCAGTGCATGGAGGAGCTTTCCGCCGGTCAGACGGCGCAGGTCCCGTGGTACGATTTTCCCGGCGGAAAGACCGGCGGCTATACCGCGATGGAAGGCCATGCCGACGGCATCATCATCGTCGAGGGCATCCACATGCTCAACCCGATCATCTTTGACCAGATCCGCGACCGCGCGACCGGCATTTACGTCGCACCCCGGACGCGCATCATCACCGGCGACGACCACATCGTCCGTCCCGAGCAGATCCGCGTCGCCCGCCGCATGATCCGCGACTACCGCGGACGCGGCAACTCCCTACGCACCACCATCTCCCGCGCGCAGGACGTCGATCGCGGCGAGGTGCAGTATATCGCGCCGAATAAGCCGAACGCCTCCGTCCACATCGACACCTTCCACGACTACGAGCTTTGCATCCTCGCAAAGTATCTCAAGGAGATCCCGCAGTTTTCCTCCGAGCTGGATGACGCCTTTATTGAGGAGCACGGTCTTTCCGTCCTCATGCAGGTCGTGCGCGAGCTGCCGCCGCTCGATACGCCGTTCGTCCCGCGCGACTCCATCGTCCGCGAATTCGTCGGCGGGAGCTGCTTCCAGTATTGAGCGCAGCCCCTGCAAATATGCTGAGCGCCCACCCGGCGGTATCGCCGGGTGGGCTTTTCTCTATTCCGGAGACGCGCGTCTTTTGTCTACCTGCGGAGCGTGCTCGGGCTGACGCCGTAGTGCCGCTTGAACATACGCGAAAAGCTGAAAATATCCGCGTAGCCCACGGCCTGCGCAGCCTCGCCGGGCCGGTAGCCGTACTCCAGCAGCAGCGTCCGCGCCTTCTCCAGCCGCAGCTCCGTCAGATACTGCTGCGGCGACCGGCCCGTCTGCCGCCGGAAGAGCTTGCTGAAATAGCTCCGGTCCAGATTCAGTTCCCCCGCAAGCGCGGAAATGGAAACGGGATTCATATAATTCGTCTGCATCCAGTTGACGGCCCGCAGGACGTAGTCGCTCCCGCGCGGGCCTGCCGACTCCATATGCTCCAACATGGACAGCAGCAGCCAGATGCGCCCGCAGAGGCATCGCTCCCGTCCCTGCTCCAGCTTTCCGGCCTCCAGCATCTCCAGAAACACCGCCCGCGCGTCCGGGCAGCGGATCACGTCCTGCGAAAGCGCCTCCGGCAGCGGAACGGACGCCTCAAACCCGACCCAGACATAGTGCCACGGCGCTTCGGCATCGGCCTCGTAATAAATGCGCTCAAAGGGGCGGATCACAAAGATATCCCCGGCGTGCAGCGTATACGCCGTGCCGTTCACCGTAAAGCGTCCCACTCCGGACAGAACATAATGCAAAATGTAATAATCCCGCACGCCGGGGCCGAAGCTGTGTCCCGGCGCGCAGCGCTCCTGTCCGCACTCCATGGGATTGATGTCTTTCCAATTCTGGTTGACCAGAAAAATATGCTGCACTTCCATTCTCCGCGCCTCCTGTTCTCTCTTCTTTATACAACATTATGCCAAAGAATGCAAACGCCCTGCCATACCATTCCCGTTTCTCCGGCGCTATACTGAGCGTATAGACAGCCGCCGGTTCCTATTTCCGCCGGCGCGAACAGAGGAGGAGCGATCCCATGCCGAAAATTACATTTATGGGTGCCGGAAGCACCGTTTTTGCCCGCAATGTTCTGGGCGACTGCATGTGTACGGAGGCCCTGCGTGACAGTGAGCTGGCGCTTTACGACATTGATCCCGTGCGTCTGGCCGAAAGCCGCGATATTCTGACCGCCATGAACGAGACGAAGGGCGGCCACGCCCGCATTTCCGCCTATCTTGGCGCGGAAAACCGCAGGGAGGCGCTGCGCGGCGCGGATTTCGTCGTCAACGCCATTCAGGTCGGCGGCTACGACCCCTGCACCATCACGGACTTTGAGATCCCGAAGCAGTTCGGCCTGCGCCAGACCATCGGCGACACGCTGGGCATCGGCGGGATCATGCGCGCGCTGCGGACGATCCCCGTCCTGACCGACTTTGCGCGGGACATGGAGGAGGTCTGCCCGGACGCCTGGTTCCTGAACTACACGAATCCCATGTCCATGCTGACCGGCTACATGCTGCGCTATACCGGCGTCAAGACCGTCGGCCTGTGCCACAGCGTGCAGGTCTGCTCGGAAAATCTGCTCAAATCGCTCGGCATGGACGACTGCATCGAGGGCCGCCGCGAAAAAATTGCCGGTATCAACCATATGGCATGGCTTCTGGAGCTGCGCGACCGCTACGGCAACGACCTTTATCCCGAGATCAAGCGCCGCGCAAAGGCGAAAAACGCCTCGGAAAAACACGGCGATATGGTGCGCTTTGATTACATCGACAAGCTCGGCTATTACTGCACCGAATCGAGCGAGCACAACGCGGAGTACAATCCGTTCTACATCAAGGCCCGCTATCCTGAGCTGATCGAGCGCTTCAACATCCCGCTCGACGAATACCCCCGCCGCTGCGTCAATCAGATCGCGGGCTGGGCCAAGGAGCGCGACGCGCTGCACGAGTCGCACGTCCTCGACCATACCCGCAGCCGTGAGTACGCCTCCTACATCATGGAGGCCGTCACCACCGGCGTTCCCTATCAGATCGGCGGCAACGTCCTCAACGCCGGCCACCTGATCTCGAATTTGCCGGAAAATGCGTGCGTGGAGGTGCCGTGTCTCGTGAACAACACCGGCGTGCATCCGTGCTGGTCCGGCGCGCTCCCGGTGCAGTGCGCCGCCATGAACATGACGCACATCAACGTCCATCTTCTGACCATCGAGGCCGCTGTCACGCACAAAAAGGAGCACATCTATCAGGCCGCCATGCTCGACCCGCACACCGGAAGCGAGCTGGACATCGATACGATCATCAAGATGGTCGATGCGCTGATCGAGGCCCACGGCAGCCGGCTGCCGGAATTCCACTGAGGAAGGCCGCTTCCGCACGAATAAAAATACTGACAGCCGGAGGCGCGGATGCGCCTCCGGCTGAAATTTGCGGCTGCACCCTGCGCAGGCAAATCCTGCCGTTGACAAAGTCCCGCCGCGCCTGTTAGGATACAGGCGAGGTGTTTTTATGAATATTACGGTATATCTTGGCGCGAATCCCGGAAACGATCCGGCGCTGCGGGAAGCTGTCCGCGCGCTTGGCCGCTGGATCGGCGAAAGCGGAAACGCGCTGGTCTACGGCGGCTCGAAGAGCGGCCTGATGGGTGAGCTTGCGCAGAGCGTTCTGGACGCAGGAGGCGATGTGACCGGCGTGGAGCCGCAGTTTTTCATCGACGAATGCCTGCAATGCGACGGGCTGACCGAGCTGATCGTCACGAAGGACATGTCGGAGCGCAAGGCGAAAATGATCGAGCTGGGTGATGCGTTCATCGCCTTTCCCGGCGGTACGGGCACGCTGGAGGAGATCACCGAGGTCATGTCCAAGGTATCTCTGCGCCATCTCGACGCGCCCTGTATCCTCTATAACCTGAACGGGTACTACGACAGCCTGCGGGCGCTGCTCCAACACATGATCGAAAAGGGCCTGTCCTCCGAGGAGCGTCAGGCCGGGATCTGGTTTGCCCGGGATCTCGGCGAGATCCGGCGCATCCTCGCTGCACACCGCTGAATCTGCCGCAAAGGGCCGCAGCGCCATACGCGCTGCGGCCTGCTTCTTTATGCCGGTATTGGCTGTGCGGCTGCAAAGCGGAGGCCGGCCTTCGCAGGAGTATTTCTTCATCCTCGGGTTTGCCTGATATATTTTTCCGAATTATACATTTCATCAGTTATAACTTATAAAACCGCAATTTCCGCATCGAGCTTCCCTTGTAAATGTGCTATGCCATGGTCAGCCACGGAAGGGGAGTGAAGTTTTATGATAAAACGAGAACTGTATATGAGCCGTATCCGGCCGTTTATCGGGACAGCGCTTATCAAGATCATCAGCGGTATCCGCCGCTGCGGAAAGTCGGTCATGTTGGAGCTGATCCGGCAGGAGCTCACGGAATCCGGCGTCAGCCAGACGCAGTTTATCTCCATCAACTTTGAAGATATGCGCAATTCCCACCTTCAAACCGCGCAGGCTCTGCATGACGAGCTCACCGCAAGCGCTGCAGAAATAAAGGGCTAGGTTTAGGGATCAAGTATACAACGGAAGAAATGTGATGCCGTCTTCCTCTTTGAAATCGCCGGTTTTGCATGGAAAAGCTATTCAGGAAAAAGAGAATAATGTAAACTGAATGCAGTGCGGACTGGTAAGAATTATGGTTATTTTGGCATTTATCTCTCGACGAAGGCTGACGAATCTGGTATAATCACATAGGAAAATCTAACGACAAGCCATCCACACAACAAATACGGGAGGCATCATAATGAGCAGAGACTCAGAAAAGGTTTTGAAAGAATTGCAGAAATTCCTGGACGCTCACGCAGAGGACACGGAGAACGAAGCCGACGTGGATGCCCTAGCGGAGCGGTTCTTTGCAGAATACAATCTAAAATGCAAAGAGCAGAAAGAATCTACGCCTGAAACGGCGGACGATTATCTGGATCTCGCCAAACAGGTCACGTCGAAGAAAAAAAGCGTGGAATATCTGCACAAGGCGCTGGAGCTGGAGCCGGACAATCTGGATGCAAGACTCCAATTGATCCTGCGTACAGCGGAGCAGCCGGACGAGCGGCGGCTTGCCCTGCAGGAGCTGCTCGACACAGCAGACAAGCAGATGGAAAAGTCCGGCGCGTTCAAGGAGTACGCCGGTGAGTTTTGGACAGCGTTTGAAACCAGACCATATATGCGCGTGCGCTATACATACTTTGACGTTTTAATTTCCTGCGGCATGATGCGCCGGGCGATCGACGTGGGGCAGCGCCTTTTGGAGCTGTGCGAGAACGATAATCTCGGTGTCCGCTATCAGCTGATGCACCTGTACGTCTTCATGGAAGACGAAATGCACGCGCTGGCGCTCCATAAGCAGTTTGACTCCTACGAGGAAACGCAGATGCTCCTGCCGCTGGCAGTTCTGTATTACAAGCTGAATCAGTTTGATAAGGCAGAGGACTACATCAAGCGCCTTGCGAAAGCGAACAAGGATACGAAGAAGTTCCTGCGGGCGGCGGCGCGTGACCAGCTGGACGATTATATTGGCGAGATGAGCCCCTATGGATACCGGCCGTTTACGATGGAAGAGCTGCTGGACGAACTGATGCACACCAGTTATCTGTTCAACTCTGTGCCATACTTCTTCGCATGGGCAAGCAAGGTCCTTACCACAAGGTCCAGCGCAAAAAAGAACACCTGAAAGCCGCACCTGCTGAATTAGGCGGTCAGAAAAAACATACAGCGAAGGCACGACCAAGCGTCGTGCCTTTTGTGTTATTCACGATTCGCGTGAGCCATTCAGAAGCGCAGTTGTCCGTGTGTTGATACCCATAAGCTCCCGATGTGTCTGTCGATTAGACTGACACATCGGGCATAAGAAAAATCACACCCTTTCGGATCTGCTGAAGGTCAGAGGAAGTGAGCGCATTCTGATGCATATGCTCCAAAACGCGGCTATACGCTATACAGATCTTCTCCGGATATCATGCACAAGTATCCGCAAAAACTGCGCAGAGGTCGGAGCTGTCGTCAGCGGACGGTAAGTAAGGCTGCGTAAGAGGTCGGCATTTTCATGCCAGGAGGCGCAGGCAAACCCGTCAATGTTTCGGACGACCTGAAACGGATTGGTGTTGTATTGGTCTGCTACTTCAGGATATAGCCGCTGCGATGGTTTC
>ERZ780083.664-NODE-664-length-13666-cov-3.412901_pt1 | contig 13666 bp, 10 predicted proteins | sample MGYA00511838_ERZ780083 | MGnify/ENA primary metagenome ERZ780083 (study PRJEB29588, sample SAMEA2152602) | human gut metagenome | biome: human gut; feature: human-associated habitat; material: faeces | place: Denmark | collected 2008/2010 ...
AACGGAGCATTCGTATTCGTCCGCCCTGAATAAATGCGAGTGCTCGATCCAATGTGCCTTACTCATTTCTTCACCCCTATATCCGCCTTGTTTCTTACATAGAAATTATACTCCCCACGGTCAAAAAATGCAAGTGAAATTTTAAGCCCGTCATACATTTTTAACGGCCGAATCCGCCGTATTGTTAGAAATCTGTTAGAAAAACAATTATTTAGGCAGGAAAACCGAGTATAAAAAAGACCGCAACCCCTTGATTTACAAGGAATTGCGGTTGGCGCGCTGCAAGGGACTCGAACCCCTGACCTTTTGGTTCGTAGCCAAACACTCTATCCAGCTGAGCTACCGGCGCATATGCAATTTTTACTGCTCAAGTATATTAACACTATTAGAGCAAAAAGTCAACATTTTTTTACGCTCGGCAAGAATAAATCGTTTTTTATTATATTTCGAAGCAGCCGAAATATCGCCATATAAATAAAATATTACGGCTAAATAATTATAATATATCTGTTTACCGAAACAAATAAAAAATGCATTTTTAAGAGCGAGATAAGCCGAAAACAGAGCAAAATCGACGGTATAATTTGTATAAAGCAATCAAAATGCATAATCGGCAAAAATTTTCTCCACTTTTTTCTGTTTTGTGGTATACTTAAAAAGGTATTACGGCAAGGATTTAAGACAAGCCTTAATGCACGCGGCAGGAAAAGCTTAACACAGCTGCCGAAATCTACACAAATCAAATCCGGGAAGGCGGATATATATGGATAAAAAATATGATGTTCTGATAATCGGATGCGGAGTTGCCGGCCTTTACACTTCACTCTCGCTGCCAGAAAATCTGTCTGTTCTTGTGCTTTCAAAGCAAGACGAAACCGTTTCCAACAGCTCTTTGGCTCAGGGCGGCGTAGCTGCCGTTTTAAGCCTTGAAAACGACAGCTATGAGCTTCATTACAACGACACCATGATTGCCGGCGGTCAGGCCAACACACCGGACGCCGTAAACACACTTGTTCACGAAGGCCCCGACCAGGTACGTCAGCTGATAAAATACGGCGTTAATTTTGACCGCAATTCCGACGGTACTCTTCAAAAAACGCTTGAGGGCGGCCACAGCCGTCGCAGAATAGTTCACTACAAAGACACCACGGGTGCGGAAATTGTGCGTGTGCTCCTTGTAGAAGCCAAAAAGCGAAGCAACATAACGCTTGTCGAAAACGCCGACGTTTTTAAACTCACAAAGGTTAAAAACGGCTTTTGCGCGGATATGCTCTTAAACGGTAAGACCGCCGCCACGGTATTTTCTGATTTCTGCGTAATAGCGACAGGCGGTATAGGCAGAGTTTACAAATACACCACCAATCCCGCCGTTGCCACCGGTGACGGAATCCGCCTCGCATACGATATGGGTGCTACGATAAAGGACCTAAGCTACGTTCAGTTTCATCCCACCGCTTTTAACGGAAACGACAGGGAGCAATTCCTGATAAGCGAGTCGGTACGAGGAGAGGGTGCATACCTGCTCAACTGTAACAAAGAACGCTTTATGGACAGATATGACAAACGCCTTGAGCTTGCCCCGCGCGATGTTGTATCGCGCTCTATAATTCTTGAAAGCCGCAGAACGGGCAGCGACAACTTCTACCTTGATATAAGATACAAGGGGCACGATTACCTTGTAAACCGCTTCCCCGGAATATATGAGGGATGCTTAAAACACGGCGTTGATATGACCAAGGATTTAATTCCCGTATTCCCGTGCCAGCACTACCTCATGGGCGGAATCGACGTTGACCTTGACGCGCGTACTTCTATTTCGAGAATGTATGCCGTAGGTGAATGCTCGCACACGGGAGTTCACGGCAAAAACCGCCTCGCAAGCAACTCGCTTTTGGAGGCACTTGTATTCGGAAAGCGCGCGGCAGACGATATAGCGTCTCTTTCTAAAAAGGACCCTGACCACGTGACCGTTACGGAGCACAAAACGGATATTTCGGGTGCTCCGCTGCCAAAGGGGATGCGTACAGAAATTCGCTCGATTATGCAACGTTCTTACTTTGTAATTCCGGATATGGACGCGGTAAGAGTAGGCTTGAAGCGCGTTGACGCTATACTTATGAGACTTAAAAACGGCAAATTTGCAATTACACCCGACTATTGCGAGGCTTTAAGTCTTGCCACAGTAGCCCATATAATCTTAAAAGAGGTGGACGAAGGATGATTTTACCGCAGTTTTACACGGACGACATTATTAAGCGCGCCATACTTGAGGATATTAACTATGTCGATGTGGCGTCGGATTACCTGATATCCGAGGAGCAGCGCAATGAGGCGTATTTCGTCTCAAAGGCAGACGGCGTTCTCTGCGGCATAGATGTCGCAATGAGAGTTTTTGAACTTTTGGACGATTCTTTTACCGCCAAGGTATATATGCACGACGGCGACAAGGTGAAAAAGGGCGACCTTATAGCCGAATTCAGCGGAAAAACCACGCTTCTTTTAAAGGGCGAGAGAACTGCTTTGAACTTGTTGCAGCATATGTCGGGAATAGCCACGGCGACCGCAAAGGCAGTAAAACTCTGTGAGGGAACAAAGGCTTCGATAGCCGACACAAGAAAGACCCTTCCGTCTCTGCGCGCCCTTCAAAAATACGCGGTAACCTGCGGCGGAGGCAAAAACCACCGTTTTAATCTTTCCGACTGCGCTATGCTCAAGGATAATCACATTGACGCCGGAGGCGGCATAACGGGAGCCGTAAAAAAGCTTCGCGGAAAGATAGGTCATACGGTGAAAATTGAGGTTGAAACACGCAACCTTGATGAAGTAAAAGAGGCGGTCAAGGCAGGAGCCGACATAATAATGCTCGATAATATGGACTGTGACACCATGAAAAAAGCCGTTGAGATAATCGGCGGCAAGGCTCTTACGGAGGCTTCGGGCGGAATTACCGACGAAACCATACCCGGCGTTGCAGCGTGCGGCGTAGACATAATATCAATCGGAGCGCTGACTCACTCCGTTCAGGCATTTGACATTTCCATGAAAATGAAAAAATAAAAAGCTACCCCCAAGATGTGCCTTAGCTTATCTTGGGGGTATGTTATTTTGAAGCAATAATGCCTTATAAATACTAAGCCGGCGGCACCGAAAGCAAAAAGTTTCGGTGCCGCTTTTTTTGTTCGGCTGCAGAAAAAAACGCATTGTTACACTAAGGCTGCCGCTTATTCAATTCTGCCTTTAGAGCTATTGTCCGCAAGGCGGTCAAAGCACAGCTCGGAAAGACGTGTCGCACCGCACAATTCATACAAGGCAGAAGCAAACAAGAGCGAATTACACGGTGGCAGAACCTTTGTTATGTCATCGGGCAGAGTAACTCCGCTGCCCGACAAACAGACGGTACTTCCCGAATACTCATTCCTATATAAAAGGCACCCTCCGTCCGGATTGCTTTTATCTGTTCGCGGAGCTATTACAAATGTGCAGCCGCCTGCCTCATTCACGTTTTCCGTGACGGTCATCGCAAGACCCCAATCGTCATACAGCCGTCGGCGCACGGGAGAAAATTCTTCGGGATTACCCGTTATTACCTTAATATTTGAGGCGAGAGGAACAAGTAAAGACAGCTTATCCTTTTGAAAGCCGTTAAAATCCATAACAGCCACGCTCGTTTTTTCCGGCGGAAGAGAGCATTTCTTTATATAATCAACCGCGGAATTAAAAAGCATAACGGACGGCAGTATACGAGGCTCGAAATTCTTAACCTTTTCGTCCTCCGTTATGGTTCCTCCGCACACTATAACTCTGCCCGCGCACCGCCCGAGCAGGCTGTATATTTCACCCGTATCGACCTCTTCGTTTTCATCACACACAAGCGTCAGCGTAAAAAACGGAGCACTGCCTAAGACGCTTATCCGCTCGATAACGGGTTCGGGCGGAAAAAGCCTGTAACGAAGTCTCTTAAAAAATCCGCCGCCGATTCTTTCTATTTTAATTACTCCGAACATAAAAGCACCCCCGCATAATATTATGCGGGGGTTTTGATTTTAATGTTTGTTGTTTATTGCTCGTCCGCGCCTGCCGAAGAGGTTAAGAGAGAATTTGCCTTTTGATACTGTTCATCCTCTGAATGAGATAAAAGTGCCAAACGGTTCTTTTTCTGAGAGGACAGCTCCACAAGATAATCCGGAGTTAAGCCCACACCGTTATACACATCGCTTGTATACGGCTTTATCTCTGCCACGGTAAGCTTTACCGCACCTCCGTCGCTCAGCTGATAAACCCTTTGCATGGTTCCGTTGCCCTTTGTCGCCGTACCTACAAGCTTTGCTTTGCCGAAATCGCGCATATCGCAGGCGAAAAGCTCTGCAGGTCCGGAGGTGTCTTTATCGACAAGTATCACCGTGGACACATTTATGCTGTCGGCGTCCGATGTAAAGGTCTCTATGGCTCCACCGTTTTTATCAACGGCGGTAGCGAGTGCCTTTGTTCCGTCGCTTGCCACGGGGACAAGCACATCAAGCGCGTCTGTCGCATACTCTACGGTTCCGTTCGAGACCGCCCGCAAATCTATTATAATGCCGCTCACGCCTTGCTTTATAAGCGTATTTACGGCATTTTTGAGCTGCGATGCGGTGGTCGAATAAAAATCGGTTATTTTAACATAACCCACCTCGCCTACCGTCTCATAATAAACAGTCTGCGCGGTGTAGCCCTTTACCATATTTGCGGCAACGAGATTACCGTCATGAATAAACGCAACATTTACGGACGAGAGCTTTTCGCCCTCAAGCTTTTTTACAAGCTCTTTATAGTTATAAACCGTGACTTCCTCTTCATCTATGGTAACTATACGGTCGCCCTTAGTCATATTGTTAAGTGCCGCCGGAGAACCGTCGGAGACCTCTGCCGCATAAAGACACATATCGTCCTCGTTAAACGCCGGAATTATGCCGACGCCCATTTTCTGACCGTTCATCTCGTTTTTATATACGTCATACTCGGACGCGGTCATATAATAGCTGTAACTGTCGCCTACGCCGTTTGCAAAGCCCTCTGCCATATCCGCGTTTAAAAGCGTTTCGTTAATCTCGCCGTAGTAATTGGTGCGGATAACGTCGTCTATCTCCGCTAAAAGCGAATAAGTCTGTGAACGCTTCGGGAGATCTTTGATTATTGAATTGTACATTTTCATTGACACAGCCATGGTACCTGCCACAGAGCCTGCCATAGCCACGAATATCAATGCGAGCGCAAGGCCCAGGGATATTTTCCTATTCAAATGAACGCCTCTCTTTCGGGGGTTTTATCAAAGACCTATATACGGCTCGGGATTTACTCGATTTTTATTTACATAGACCTCAAAATGAAGGTGCGGACCCGAGGAGTTGCCGGTGGAGCCGACCTTGCCTATATACTGACCCTGCGATACGGTTTGACCCGCGCTGACGCCTATGCTGCTGAGGTGCGCATATCTTGTCCACACGCCGTTGCCGTGGTCTATAAGCACGTTGTTGCCCCAGCTTGAGTGATACGAAGCGGAAATTACCGTACCGCCTGCCGCGGCGTAAACGGGCTGACCGTTTATATTTGCACCGGCTATGTCAACGCCCTTGTGACCGTTGTGGCCGTAGTGCTGTGAAACGTAATAATTGCACGTGAGCGGAAAGCTCATGCCGCTTGAGAGCACACCGTTACCGGAAGAGCCCGTGGTATTGCTGATTGACTGAGCCTCGAGTTTATCCATCTTGGCCTGATAAGCGTCATTCTGCGAATCAAGGCTTGAAATCATTGATTTGAGCGACTTCACCTGAGCTTCAAGACGTGACTGCTTTGCGTCAAGGGTATTGTAAACGCTCTTGACCTCTGCGCGAGCAGACTCTATGGCGGCCTTTTCGTTAACTATTTCAGACTGCTTTTCCTGCTGTGACTGCTGATCGGAGGAGAGCTGTTCTTTTGTTTTGTTAAGCTCATTAATTTCATCCTGCAGACCCTTTACAAGCTCATTATCATGCTCCGAAACACGTTTGAGCAGCTCAAGTCTTGTCAAAAAGCTCGCATAGTCGCCGGAGCCGAGAAGTACCTCAAGTGCCGAGCTTTCGCCTGCCTTATATGCCGAGCGAAGTCTCGCTTTAAGTACGTCGTATGTTACGTTGACAGCGGCTGTCTGTGTTTCTATTTGAATATTTGCGGCGTCTATTTCGGCTTGAAGTCTGTCGATTTCCGCCTGATAGTTGTTGATAATTTCATCCTTTGCCGCTATTTGCTTGTTAAGGTCGGTTATCTTGGCGTTGTAAACATCAAGCTGAGCCTGCATATCGGAAATCTGATTGAGCAAATCGTTTACGGACGCCTTATTATCGCTGATTTTATTATTATTGGCATTTATTTTGCTTTCAAGCTCGTCTATCTGATCCTGCACGGACGAAGCCGAGCCCGAAAACGCCGTCACGGAAAACAACATAGCTGTTATTAATGTAACGGAAATAATGCGTATAAATGCTTTCTTCTGATGCTTCAAAATAAAAAGAACTCCTTTAATACCGGATTTACCCCTTTTAAAATTACGGAAGATACGGCGCGGGATTTACCCTTGTGCCGTTTATCCAGACCTCAAAGTGCAGATGCGCCCCGGCGTGCGGATTTGCCGGCGTCGGCGCGGGACTTACGTTACCCGTATTGCCTACAAGAGCTATAACCTGCCCCTGCTTTACCGTTTGCCCCTTGCTTACCTTCATAACGCTGCAATGAGCGTATCTTGTGCAAACGCCGTTGCCGTGGTCAATAAAGACGTTATTGCCCCAGCTCGAATGATATTCGGCGGAAAGAACCTTACCGTCAGCCGCGGCTCTGATCTCCTTACCGTATGTATTGCCGGTTGCACCCCTTGTGGTAAAATCAATACCCTTGTGATTCGGGTAGCCGTACCAGCCTGCCGATATGGTTACGTTTGGATACTGAAGCGGACAAATCATACCCTTGGGAGATACCGTATAACCACCGGTATTTCCTCCCGTATTGCCGCCCGCGTTTCCGCCTGTATTGCCGCCGGGCTTTGGCAATTCGCCGGTGCCCTGCGACGCATTTTTCGCCAGTTCCGCAAGCTTTTTATCGTAGCTGTCTTTCGCAGCCTGTATTTTTTTATTCTCGTTTTCTAATTCCTTGGAGCCTGCGCTGAGAGACGAGATATATGCATTTCGCTGTGCAACCTGCTTTTCAAGGGTAGACTGCTTTGAATCTACGGTATTGTAAAGCGACTGCACCTGCGTTTTAGACGAAACAATATCCGCCTTTTCCGACTCTACGGCGGTCTGCTTAGCCTTTACTTCCTGCTGATTTGACGACAGAAGCTCCTTTGTGTCGTTAAGCTTTGCAATATCATCCTGCAAAGATTTCATAAGCTGCCTGTCATGCTTTGTGGTTTTACTTAAAAGCTCAAGCCTTGTGAGGAAGCCCTCATAATCACTTGCCGTAAGAAGCACCTCAAGAGTGGAACTTTCGCCTGCCATATAAGCCGCGCGAAGTCTCTCCTTTAAAAGGTTATATGTATCGTTTACGGTCTTTGTCTGAGCTTCTATGCTCTCGCTTGCCTCGTCTATATTCTTTTGCAGAGAGTCTATTTCTTTTTGATAATCGTTTATAACGGCGTTTTTGTCGCCTATCTGACTGTTAAGCTCCGTTATTTGACTTTGGTACGTGTCAAGCTGCTCCTGCAAAGCATCAATCTGTTCCGAGGAATAGCCGTTCGACTCTTTGGCACCGTCGATTTTATTTTGCAAATCCTTTATTTTTTGCTCATTCTGTTTTTTCTTTGCCTCGGCAGCCGCGATTTTGTTTTCCAAATCTGCCTTGGAATCCGCCGCGGAAGCCGGTAAAAATGACGCACAAAAAACGAATATTACCGACAGTAAAAGGCTCAAAGCTCTTTTGAGACCGTTTTTAGTCATCAGAGACCACGCTCCCTTGCTCTTTCAGGTATTTAGCCATCGAAACAAGACTTCCGAAACCTCCTGTAAACAATCCTATTGCAACAAATACGAGAAGTATCTGCCACCAGTACTCGCTGAACGGTACGAGCGAAAAGCCGATTAACGAGAGGGTCTGTGCGAACACTTTTTCGGCTACTGCATAAAGTCCCCACAGAACTCCCAGGGATACTATGCCGGAAATTGTACCGAGTATCATACCCTCTATCATAAACGGCCAACGAATGAACCAATTTGTGGCACCTACCGCCTTCATTATTGAAATTTCAAGCTTTCTTGAGAACATCGTTATGCGTATTGTGTTTGAAATTATGAAAAGCGCAACAAGGAACAGCATTACAACAAGCCCCACGCTGACTATCGAAACCGCATGGCGAAGAGACAAAAGCTTGCTTGCAAGGTCGCTGTTTTCTCGCACCGAATCGACTTTGTTTATCTGCTTTATCTGAGAAACGGTGTTTTCAAACTGTGACAAATCCTTTACCGTGACCTTATATGCGTCGGGAAGCGGAATTTCGTCAAAGCCCTCAAACAGAGCCGCGTCGCCGCCCATGCTCTGTATCTGCTCCTGGAACGCAACTTCCTTCGGCACAAATTCGCAGCTTTCAACATTGCTTATGCCTTTAAGCGAGGTACCTATCTGTGTTGTTTCGTCCTCCGAGGCATCGTCGGCAACATAGACCATTACTACATTTTGCGACTGCACCTTGTCGACTACATTGTTAATATTAAAATATATCATTATGCCCGCGCCCATAATTATAAGACATGCCATAAGCACGGTTACCGATGCCAATGACATAAGGCGATTGACCCACACGTTGCGGAAGCCCTCGTGCGTAAGATATTTTAAGCTTGTCCCTTTCACCTGTTGTCACCTCCGGTCTTTTTTTCAATGGCGTCGAGATACTTTGAGTAATCAACGTCATCGTCGGAGGAATCCGAATCCACGCCGTATGTCGCCATAAACTTTTCAAGGTCGGCGTCCGAATTCGGCTGAACATAAAACGGGCTGATGCTGTCTTCCTTTTGCTTGGCCACACGGTCCTCCACCGTCTCCGATGAGGCAATGTTCTGACCCCCACCCGCTGCTCCCGCCGCTCTTTCCGCATTTGACGCGTCGGAAGCATAATCTCTTTCGATGGTGGCGTAATCATCGGGAAGTGCCTCGGTGTCTTCGGAGTCCGAAACCACGGCGCCCTGCTCTATTGTAATAACCCTGTGGTGGAAATGACGGACGAGATTATGCTCGTGAGTTACCATTACCACAGTGGTTCCGTTTGCGTTTATATGGTTTAAAAGGTCAACTATTTCGTAAGACATTTCGGGGTCGATGTTGCCCGTAGGCTCATCCGCAATTATAAGCCCCGCATTATTTACAAGCGCACGCGCGAGCGCAACTCTCTGCTGCTCGCCGCCCGACAGCTCCGTCGGCAGATTTCTCGCCTTGGAGGCAAGTCCTACAAGGCTGAGTATATAAGGCACGCGTTTTCTGACTTCCTTTTCCTTGGCACCGATGCAGCGCATCGCAAATGCGACATTGTCAAACACCGTCATGGTCGGGATAAGTCTGAAATCCTGAAATACTATACCGAGAGTCCTTCTGAAAAGAGGAATCTCTTTTTTCTTTAAATTGTTAAGATGATAACCGTTTATGATAACAGAACCGCTGTTAGGCACCTGCTCGCGCATCATTATCTTGAGAAACGTACTCTTGCCGGCTCCCGATGAGCCGACCACAAAGACAAATTCTCCGTCGTTTATCTTGATATTGACATCTTTAAGTGCTTCGGTCCCGTTATCGTAAGTTTTTGATACATTTTTAAATTCAATCACTTAGAACATACCTCTGCTTTTCACAATATTCCCACCGCTGAACTCTGCCGTAAAGTTTAATACCGACGGGCAGAGACTCTACACAACCGCTATAAAAAAATATAGGCGGCAAAATGAGTATAATCACTCATAATACCGCCTTTAATTATAGCATAGAACGTCAAGTTTGTAACCATTTTGTAATATGGTAAATTATATTCGCGCACTTTAGACAAAATCGTACTTGTAACATTGTGCAATTTTCCCATTCACAACGGCGCGCGGAAAATTACTTTTCTTTAATACTTGACGGGGCTTGAATCAAGATAGTTCTTAACCATAAGAGCTACTTTAAATACTATTGCGTCGTCGAACTCGCGAAGGTCAAGGCCTGTGAGCTTTTTAATCTTTTCAAGACGATATACAAGAGTATTTCTGTGTACAAAGAGCTTTCTTGAGGTTTCGGATACGTTGAGGTTGTTTTCAAAGAACTTCTGAATTGTAAAGAGCGTTTCCTGATCGAGATTGTCGATAGAGCCGCGCTTGAAAACCTCCTTTAAGAACATATCGCAAAGAGTTGTGGGAAGCTGATATATAAGTCTCGCAATACCGAGATTATCATAGCTCACAATGCTCTTTTCGGTGTCGAACACCTTGCCTACCTCAAGAGAAACCTGAGCCTCTCTGAATGAGCGTGCAAGATCCTTTATTCCCTCAACCGTAGTGCCTATGCCGACAAGAACGTGAGAATAGAACTCCGTTCCGAGACCGTCGGCTATCGAGCGTGCAAGCTTTTCGAGATCCTTTGTGTCGATATTCGGCTTAACCTCTTTGATAAGGGCAATATCTGTCTCGTTAAGGTTTATTACGAAATCCTTGGTCTTATCCGGGAAAAGATTCTGAATTATATCATAAGCGGAAATATCTATATGCTCGGTAATTCTTATGAGAATTACGACGCGTGACACATCATTGTTAAAATGAAGCTCTCTCGCCTTGAGATAAATATCACCGGGCAGTATGTTGTCAAGAATTACGTTCTTGATAAAGTTTGCGCGGTCGTATTTTTCATCATAATACTGCTTAATGCTTGAGAGTGTTACGGCAAGCATTGAGAGATATTTCAAGGCAAGGTCGTCTTCGCCGGAAACAAATACGGCATATTCGGGGTGCATACGCGCACCGAACGGCTTATAAGAATACCCGTCTACCGATATAACCTCCGATCCGCTGAAAACCGCGGTAACCTCGGTTGAGAGCACCTCACCTATCTTACCGAGTTCGCTGCAGGAAATAATGGTACCCGACTCGTCTATAACACCTATAGTACGGTCGATACTGTCTGTGAGCTGATGCACAATACCCTGGAACAATCTGTTCGACATTGATAAAACCTCCATCTATCTTTTTTCTCCGGAGAAAACCTTCCTGCCGCACTCTGTTTTAAACCGAAACGGCAATGCAAATTTCCCCGTCTGCACTTTTATACAATTTCACAAATCATATATTATGTATTTTACACAATCTTTTAAGATTTTGCAAGCTAAAAATTGATATTTTAAAAATTTAGTTTGCATTTTTCACAAAAAAAGTTTTTCATTTTGTAAAATCGGTTAGATTAAGGCTTTAAAGCACACTGTTTTGTCATTTTTTGCATTGTTGAAAATGACTATGCGTAAAATTCCGAAGCCGTCGGCACAATGCGGTTTGATGACAAACTCTTTCGATGTGTCGAATATTTCGGGTCGAAAAGAATATTTGAACTATCTGCCGGCATTGCATTTGGAGCAGACGCTGTACCCGTTATTGAGATACGAGGAAAGCTCAGAGGCGGAAATCTCTTTTTTGTTTTCCGATGACGTCCTCATAGCGTAGGAGCATGACGGAGAGTGAATTTTTTTGGTATTCACGTTTACTGTATATCTGCCTTCGGAGTGCTGTGCGTCACCGGAGCTTTTTTGTGAATTTACGCCGACCGGAGTCGAGGCCGAAGACTGCCCTGCGGCAGAGGATGCCGCCGCACTCTCTGTTTCGGCGTTTGCAGCCGTATCGGACTCACCTTCGGCTTTTGCTTCCTTGGTCACAAGATAAAAACCGTCTTTTTCGCCTGCGTTTTTCGTCGAATTTTCATAGGACACAAAATCTCCGTATTTTTTCAGCATAATATGGTCTTTATACCGCAGCACAAGTGACATCGCGGAAAACACCGTACACAAAACGGCGCATACGGTAATTACGGCCGTCATAATTTTAAAGCCGTGTTTTGCGTTTTTCCCTTCGTTCTTCATACTCATTCCCCCGATACATTATGGGAAAATAATAACATTACGGAACAGAAAATAAAGCGTTTGTGCCGAATCAGCACAAGTTATCTTTTAATTCCGTCGGCAATGTATTTAAACACCGGAGCGCAGTCTAAGGCACCGCCCGCTCCGTTTTCTTTAAAGACGGTGATGACATAGCGCGGCGAAGCATACGGAAAAAATCCGCAAAACCACGAGTGCGTCACTTCATTCCCGTTCTCGTCAAACCAGCCGCTTTGCGCCGTTGCCGTTTTGCCTGCGGCGTCAAAATACTCGGTTTCCGCCCTTTTTCCGCTGCCGGACACAACGGTTTCGCGTAAAAGCTCGGTAACTGTTTTTGCCGTATCAACGCTCATTACACGCCTCGGAACGGGCAGCTCCGCCCTTTTGATTTCCTTTCCGGTCTCATCCGTTACGGCTTTCATAAGAGAGGGCGCGCGATACACTCCGTTATTTGCCACAGCCGCATACACGGCGGACATTTGCAGCGGCGAAGCAAGCAATTTACCCTGACCGAATGCGAGGTTGCACAAATCCGCCTCAGAAATCAAGCTGTCGGCGGACGGCATAATACCGGACTTTGTCTCCCAACCGTCCGCAAGCTCGATTTTTTGACCGAGCCCGAGATTCTCACCCATGGCGCAAATGTTTTCCTTGCCCGTTTTAAGCGCAAGACTTATAAAATACGGATTGCATGACTCAGCCATAGCCGAATACATATTCATATTGCCGTGCCCCGTCTTTTTAAAACAGCCGAACGATATTTCTCCGTTCAAGTCGTATTTACCGTTGCAGACGATGCTGTAACTTGTAGGAATTCCGTTTTCCAAGGCGGCACAGGCGACAACCGCTTTAAAAACCGAGCCTACTGAGTACGGAGTTATCGCTCTGTTAAGAAACGGAGAAGATGAGTCGTTTAGGCTTTTTTCGGGCGCATTTCGGTCAAACGACGGCGTGCTCGCCATTGCCCTTATTTCGGATGTGGCGCTGTCGAGAACAACGACCGCACCGCTGTCGATGTCAAATTTTACGAGAGCCGATTCACACAGCTTTTGTATATCTCTGTCAACTGTGAGCTCCACTCCGCCGGCCGACATATACCCATCCTTTAAAAATGTAATCTCCGCACCCTCAAGCAATTTTCCCGAAGCCGCCGCGCCACACCTTGCCTTCAGAGTTCCCGAATACGACAAAAGTATATCGTTGTAGCACTTTTCAATTCCCGAAACGCCGTTTCCGTCGCCGTCGATATATCCGGTTATGTGCGGCGCAAGGCTGTTTTCACCGTATCGCACCACCGTTTTTGCCGTCTTTATGTTTTTTTCGTCAAAAACGGCATTTGACGCACAAACCGCTATTTTCCCCTGAGACAAAGTCGAATAAACAGAAGGTATTTCGCTTTCGGGGACAATGACCCGGATAGAGGACAGGGACTCCTCGCACGGCTTTATCGCCGCCTTTAAAACGGTATCGCAATTGACAAGCGGACGCATTTTACAGTCGTAAATGTTGCCCCTTGACGAAGCCACCGTCACGCCGACGGTATTTTTTGACGCGGGGGCATCC
>ERZ780083.665-NODE-665-length-13637-cov-4.303343_pt1 | contig 13637 bp, 9 predicted proteins | sample MGYA00511838_ERZ780083 | MGnify/ENA primary metagenome ERZ780083 (study PRJEB29588, sample SAMEA2152602) | human gut metagenome | biome: human gut; feature: human-associated habitat; material: faeces | place: Denmark | collected 2008/2010 ...
TTCTGCTGAACCTTGATTCTGAGGACGAAGGCGAACTCTATATCGGCTGTGCCGGTGGTCTTGATATTACTGCTACTTTGGAATATAAGGAGGAGACGCCTATGGCCGATTTCGTTGCTCGTAAGATTACGCTGAAAGGTTTGCGTGGCGGTCACTCCGGTTTGGAAATCAATGAAGGGCGCGGTAATGCCAATAAATTGCTGGCACGCATCGTACATGATTTGCTGATTGAGTTTGACTCCCAGCTGGCAAGTTTTGAAGGTGGTAATATGCGTAATGCTATCCCTCGCGAAGCACATGCAGTATTGGTGTTCAATCTTGAGGATATGGACGGTTTGGAAGATTATATGAAGGAATACGAGGCACAACTGAATGACGAATATGCTCCGATTGAAAGTGGTATTACCCTGAGTATAGAAGAGGTAACTCTACCCACTGCCGTTGTTCCTTCAGAAATCCAGGATAATATGATTAACGTGTTGATGGCTTGCCAGAATGGTGTGATGCGTATGATTCCTACTGTTCCCGATACTGTAGAAACTTCCTCCAATTTGGCTATCGTAATCATTGCAGACGGTAAGGCCGAAGTTCGTATTTTGGCGCGTAGTTCTTGCGATACGATGAAGGATTTCCTGGCAGACAGCCTGACAGCTTGTTTCGCTATGGCAGGTATGAAGGTGGAATTGAGTGGTGGCTATTCCGGATGGCAGCCTAATGTGGATTCTCCTATACTGCATGCCATGAAGCTGTCCTATAAGCAGCAGTTTGGTGTGGAACCTGCCGTGAAGGTTATTCACGCAGGTCTGGAATGCGGTATTATTGGTGCCAATTGTCCAGGACTCGATATGATTTCTTTCGGTCCCACTTTGCGTTCTCCGCATTCACCGGACGAGCGTGCGTTAATTCCTACTGTTTCCAAGTTCTATGATTTCTTGGTGGCTACATTGGAGCAGACTCCTGAAAAGTAGAGAATACTTTATGTAATGAATAGGGGCAGGGTGCTTTATTAAGTATCCTGCCTTTTTTGTCTGTGACAGTTTGTCCCCTTTCTGCCAGAATGTCCCAGACTTATTACAATGGTATGTCAATATCCTTGCACTTTCTCCCTAAAAATTGACCTAAGTCAAGAAATGTGTTATAAAACATGTTTTCTATCCGTTTTTTGCTTGTTATCTTGAACAAAGGCTCTATTTTTGTGTTGTAAAACATGAAAACAATAGAAAACTAGTAGATTTTTTAAGGATAACAAGATTGATTTTAGGAGGATAACAAAATGAAAATGTTAAAGAGTTTTTTTAAGCATGTCGGCGAAGCCGATAAGAACATTTGGGGTTACGTAATGCTTTAAGCATTCCCCCCCTTTCGTGAAGTATTGAATTTTAGTTTTCAGGTATTAGTTTAATTTTTTAAGATTATGAAAAAGAAGATTGCAAATTCATTTAAGCACATTCTTACCGCAGCTGGTAAGAATTGGATGGAGGCAATGAGATATTATAGCCTCCAAATGTGAGTACACTAGCATTTAAGTATAGCACAAGGGATATGTTTGCAAACATATCCCTTGTTTTTTTGTAGGAGTAGAATAAGATTTTTTATGTCCAAAAGTACATTTGTTTGAACTTTATTCACTTCCTTTGTTATTAATACAAAGACTAACAAACGAATAATTATGAGAGTAATTCAAAGAATTTGTAGCATATTGTTGCTGCTGGTTACATTTGGGGCTTCGGCATTGTATGCGCAGACGTACGATAAGTTGTGGAAGCAGGTGGAGCAGGCTCAAAAGAAAAGCCTGCCTCAAACAGTGATAAAACTGGCTGATGAAATCTATCGGAAAGGTCGGCAAGAGCAGAATGCTCCGCAAATGTTGAAAGCCTACATTTGTAGGGAGACTTATCAAGAGGGGCTGACTCCGGACAGCCTTTACTCCAGTCTGAAATATATGGAATCTTGGGCACAATCGGAGAGGAATCCGGTGAACAAGGCTATTCTACATTCTTTGTTGGCATATGAATATGCTGACTTGATGCGGAAGAATCGCCGTGTCTTGCTGTCACGTACTTTACTGACTGTTGACGAGGTTCCAGAAGATATCCGTGAGTGGAGTATCAGCCAGTTTGTGGATAAAATAGATAGGTGTAACCGTGCATCCTTGCAGGATTCCATCCGCTTGCTCAATACATCTGCAGAACAATATGTGCCTTTTGTGGTGTTGGAAGACGGTAGCCGGTTCTATGGGCACGATATGTACCATCTATTGGTAAGCCGTGCTGTTGATGCTTATCGGCAGCTGGATGGTTTCAGCGTGGATTCTTTGGTACAGACCCGTATCGAAAGGATTTATCTGGATATGATGAATGCTTATCGCCATCGTGCCGGTTCGGAAGATGCTATGTTGCTCTGTTCTCTTGATTATTGGAACTGGAAGTTGACCGGTGGTATCAGCCAGCAGCCTTATCCTACTTTCCGAATGCGTCAGGAAAAGGCTAATCGGGAATATCTTGAGGTTTTGGATAAATTGATAAAGGAATACGGTTCACGAGAGGTTTGTGCCGAGGTTTACATTCATAAAGCCAACCACCTGCGCCGTTTGGAACCGAAACGCGCTGATGAGGCTCTAAAAGTCTGTGAAGAAGGCTTGAAGCGCTATCCTGCGTATAAGCGTATCAATGAGTTGAAAAATATCCGTGAACAGATTTTACAGCCTGAACTCATTCTGACTATGAATGAAAGCGGTTATCCCGGCGATTCGGTGAATATGAGGCTGCATTATCGTAATGTCGAGGGCTTCACTCTCAACTTATATACCACTACTTTAAGTGAAGTACCTTGGATGGACCATGGTATAAATAAAGATACTTATAGAAAGTATGCCCGGAAGTTTTCTTCCACGCATTTTGGCTTAAAGCCGTTGCCAGGCAAGGATAAATTGCCTGAAGATGTCCCTTATCTTGCCTCGGACACTGTATTTAAGTTCATGATTCCTCGGGAAACGGGAGTCTATATTCTTCAAATAGTACCTGATACTGAAACGGCCCGTACAGATGATAAATTTCTGGTATCTACCCGCTTCAAGGTGCTGACATTGGATTTGGGTGACAACCGTATGGAAGTGGCTACATTGGATGCCCGTAGTGGACAGCCGATTGCTGGTGCCAAGGTGAGTTTCTACTCTTCTTATGATGAGAAGAATAGAAAAGCGATGGCAGAGGTACTGACTGATGCCGGGGGGAAAGCTGTATTACCCTGGCAGAGTGAAATCCGAAGTTATGTGGCGCGTAAAGGCAGAGACACAGCCATGATGCCGCAGAACGTTTATATGAATCATCCTTATTACGGTATTAAGGATACAGATTGGAGGCAGATGGCATTGCTGACAGACCGTTCGCTTTATCGTCCCGGGCAGACCGTTCATGTAAAAGGGATAGCTTACAAGCAGAATAGTGATAGTGCCCAGGTACTACAAGGAGTTGATTATGAGCTTGTCTTGTTGGATGCCAACCGCAAGGAACTTGCCACCAGGAAGGGGCGGACCAATGATTTCGGCTCTTTTGCTACGGAGTTTGTACTTCCGGCAGCTTGCCTGAATGGCATGTTCAGCATACGAACCAAAGAGCCTCAATCTACCGTCACTTTTAGGGTAGAGGAGTACAAGCGACCTACGTTCGAGATTGCCTTCACTCCGGTTTCGGAAGCTTATCGGCTGGGTGACAAGGTTGTGTTGAAAGGAAATGTCAAGGCCTTCAATGGCATGATGGTGCAGGATGTGCCATTGGCATATACGGTGACTCGCCGGAATCCGAGACCTGGTTATTGGAGCAATGCTGATAAACCATTATTGTCTGACACCATACAATTGGATACCAACGGGGATTTTTCCATACCCTTGACTTTGGAAGCTCCGGCTGTAGATACAGACGGGTATGGGAGTGTGTATACTTATCATGTGGAGGCGGTGGTGACGGATGAGGCCGGTGAAACGCAATCCGCTTCGTATAACTTGTTGGCAGGTCCTAAGGCTTATTCCTTTGATATTCGCTTGCCTCAATATGTTTGTAAGGAAGACAGTATGCTTTTCACTTTTGGAGTGAATAATGTAATGAATATTCCTCAGCACATTGAAGGTTCCTATTGCCTTTATCCATTTGCAGAACAAAATGGGGCAAGGAATATTGCAGGTTCTGAACCCTTGGATGATGTTGTATTGGAGGGTACCTTCACAGCCAATCGGCTCCAGGATTTTTCGGCTTGGAACAAGCTTCCTTCAGGTAACTATCGCTTGAAACTTTCTGTACGTGATAGTTTGGGACGTGAAGAGAATAACGGGGCATATGGCAGTGACAGTTTCATGCTCTTTTCAAAGAGTGACAAGCGTCCGGCTGCGTTTACAGATTTCTTTTATTATAAAGAAAATGAGGAATTTGATGTACAGTACCCTGCCGCTTTTCTTTTGGGGACTTCTTATCGGGATGCATATGTGCTGATGGATGTCTTTTGTGACAGAAAACGCATTGAAAGCCGTGTGTTGCAGTTGAATGATACTATTATTCGTATGGAATTCCCTTATAAGGAAGCATATGGCAAGGGAATCACCATTCTTTTCAGTTTTGTGAAAGCTGGCGAGATGTACAGTCATCAGGTTGAACTGAAGAAGCGGGAGCCGGAACGTGCTCTCGACATGAAATGGGAAGTGTTCCGTGACCGTTTGCGTCCCGGACAGGAAGAAGAGTGGAAGCTCGTCATAAAGACGCCTCAAGGTATGCCTGCTGCGGCTGAGATGTTGGCTACGATGTACGACGCTTCACTGGATAAGATTTATAAGAGTAACCAGATACTACGGGTTTTCTATCCGGATAATCTGTATGGGGCATTCCGTGGTGCGAGCCGTTATAATAGCAATTACTTCTCCGTTTATTTCCCGTTGAAGGCTTGGAGGGTTCCGGTGTGGTCGTTTGACTACTTCTGTTCTCCTTATATGGATGGAAGGATGCGGATAGTGATGGTAGAAGACAATGCGCTTTTGGAAGAAGTAAGTGTTGTGGGGTATGGGACTACCCGGAATAGCTCTTTGACCGGTAATCTTAGAATACGTGGTGCCAACCAGCCGATGCTTGCTTCCAAAGCAGAATCCGGGAATGCCGTTGAAGTGAAATATGTTCCTGCACAAGTAGCGGAAGACGCGGTGGAAGATGTTGTTTTTGAATCGGAAACGATACCGGTTGGCGAGGCCTTGCAACCTATTGAGGGGCTTCGCACCAACTTTGCCGAAACAGCCTTTTTTTATCCTCAACTTCGTACAAACGAACAAGGGGAGCTTGCGTTTTCTTTTACGATGCCGCAGAGCTTGACTCGTTGGAATTTCCGTGGTTACTCACATACTAAGGATATGCTGACTGGGATATTGGATGCTTCCGTTGTAACTGCCAAGGAGTTTATGCTGACTCCGAATATGCCTCGGTTTGTCCGCGTTGGAGATAAAACACAGATAGCCGGAACAATAGCCAATCTGACGGGTAAAGCGGTGAAAGGAACAGCAGTATTCACACTGTTCGACCCTATGACGGAGAAAGTTATTGCTACTCAACGTCAGAAATTCTTGGTAGAAGCAGGAAGAAATACTGCTGTCAACTTCCATTTCGAAGTGTCCGACCGCTATGATTTGCTTGGTATTCGTATGGTTGCCGATGGAGGTACGTTTAGCGATGGCGAGCAGCATCTGTTGCCCGTATTAAGTAATAAGGAGTATATTACGGAAACGCTTGCTATGCCTATCCGTGGCGAGGAGACCCGTACGTTCTCATTAGACAGCCTTTTCAACCGTAATAGCCGTACAGCGACAGACCGTCGTCTGACTGTAGAATTTACCGGGAATCCGGCTTGGTATGCTGTACAAGCGTTGCCGGCATTGAGCCTGCCTGCCAATGATAATGCCATTTCTTGGGCTACAGCTTGGTATGCCAATAGTCTGGCAGGCTTCATTGCCAACAGCCAGCCCCGCATTAAGACTGTATTTGACAGTTGGAAGGCTGCCGGTGGCACGAAAGAAACCTTCCTCAGCCAGTTGGAGAAGAATCAGGATGTGAAGAATATCCTGCTCAGCGAGTCTCCGTGGGTACTGGAAGCTACTACTGAAGCCGAACAGCAGGCACGTATTGCCACGCTGTTTGATATCAACCAACTGAATAACCGCAATCTTTCCGCTTTTACCAAATTGAAAGAATTGCAGGGTGAAGACGGTGGATGGAGCTGGTATAAGGGAATGTCCGGTAGCCGCTATATAACTGGCTATATTACAGAATTACTTGTTCGTCTTCCTCTGCTGACGAAAAATGAACTGTCTGAAGAAGTTGCCGCCATGCGGCAGAAAGCTTTCGGCTATTTGAATCGGCAGGCCTTGGAAGAGTATCGCAATATCCGTAAAGCCGAAAAAAATGGCGCCAGAATTACTGCCAACTCCGAATCGGCAATGACATATCTGTATCTGATAGCCCTTAGCGGCGAACAAGTGCCGGCAGACAATCAAGCGGCTTACCGCTATTTCCTATCAAAAGTAGGTGCCAATCTTAAAGATGGAACCATGAGCAGCAAGGCGCAGTCTGCCATCATCCTGAAAGCAGTAGGGCGTACAGCCGAGGCGAATGAATTCATCGCTTCCCTCAAGGAACATCTGGTACAGACGGATGAACTGGGTGCATACTTTGCTTTCCAAGCAAATCCGTATAACTGGGGTATGCTGCCCATCCCTGCCCATGTGGAAGTAATGGAAGCCCTGCATATGGCAGGTGGCAACGATGCTTTGGTGGAGGAAATGAAACTCTGGCTGCTGAAACAGAAGCAGACTACCAGTTGGAATTCTCCGGTTGCAACGGCTGATGCTGTTTATGCATTGCTTTGTCAAGGTACTAATCTGCTGGAAAGTCGGGGAGACGTACGTATCACGTTAGGTAACAAAGTTTTGGAAACATTGTCGCCTACAAAGACCATAATCCCGGGTTTGGGTTATGTCAAGGAAACCTTCGCTCAAGGAAGTCCGGAGCTGAAAGCTAAAACCGTCACCGTAGAGAAACGGGATGCAGGCATTGCCTGGGGAGCTGTTTATGCCCAGTATCTGTCACCCATATCTGATGTAAAGCAGCAGGGGGGTGAATTGAATGTAGAGAAGAAACTTTATGTAGAGCGTATATCGGCCGGTGGTAGCAAGTCCTTGCAACCGGTTACGGAAGGGACCGTATTATCCGTCGGTGATAAAATAGTGGCCCGTTTGACTATCCGCTTGGACCGTACTATGGATTTTGTTCAGTTGAAAGACCAGCGGGGTGCCTGCTTTGAACCTATAGGCTCGCTTTCCGGTTATCGTTGGAGTAATGGCCTCGGTTATTATGCAGAAGTGGAAGATGCCGCAACCAATTTCTTCTTCGACCATTTGGGCAAAGGCGTTTATGTCTTAGAGCACAGTTATCGCATAGCCCGTGGCGGAACATACGAAACGGGGCTGGCCACGATACAGTGTGCGTATGCTCCGGAGTATGCTTCGCATTCGGCGGGAGGGATAATTGTAATAAAGTAACAATAGAGTATGGAGCGGAGCGCAATTTGTACAAATTGCGCTCCGCTATTTTAGGTACTCTCGCTAAAAACACCTATTTTTGTCCGACTAATATTGAATGAGAGTGGCAGAATTAGGAAATCTTGATATTAAGAAAAATAGATGAAGCGGATATTGATAACTTTATATGTGCTTGCAAGTGTGGTATTGACTGCTGTAGCGCAAGCTCGTTTTACCTCGAATACAGAGATGTACAGTTTCGGCCAGATAGAATGGAAGCATCCCGTGACTGTGCAATATACCATCACCAATACGGGTGACCAGCCTTTAGTGCTTACAGAAGTAGAGCCGGATTGCGCCTGCTCTGTGGCCCAGTGGACAAAAACGCCTATTGCTCCGGGGGCAAAAGGAACAGTAAATGTGACTTTTGACGCCAAGGCATTGGGACATTTCCAGAAATCCGTGGCTATTTACAGCAATGCGCAACCCAATCTGGTCTATTTGAAGTTCAATGGTGAAGTAGTACAGGAAATCAAGGACTTTACCAAGACGCATCCCTATCTTATCGGTCAGATACGTATTGACAAGAACAGCCTCGACTTCCCCGATATTCAGCATGGTGAGCAGCCGGTGATTCATATCGGCGTGGTCAATCTTTCCGACCGTCCTTATGAACCGGTACTGATGCATCTGCCCCCTTATTTGCAGACAAAAGTAGAACCTAACGTGCTGCAAAAGGGAGAAAAAGGAGTGATTACACTTACATTGAATTCGGAAAGACTGACTGACCTCGGACTGACTCAAGCGTCGGTCTATCTTTCTCGCTTCTCCGGTGACAAGGTGGGCGATGAAAACGAAATTCCCGTTTCTGCCATTCTTTTACCGGATTTCTCCGGAATGACGGAAGTGGAGAAGGCAAATGCTCCTGTCATCAGCCTTTCTACCAAAGAAGTTGATATGAGTGCGATATTGGCCAAGAAGTCAAAAGCACGTCAAGATATTACCATTACCAATACCGGGCGTTCTCCTTTACAGATAAACAAGCTCCAGGTATTCCACCCGGCAGTGGGAGTTAACCTCAAGAAGAGTGTATTGCAACCCGGTGAAAGCACTCGCCTGCGGGTAACGGTAGTGAAGAAGAATATAGGCAAGAAGCGCCGTCATCTGCGTCTGCTGATGATTACCAATGACCCGATGCAGCCGAAAGTTGAAATCAACATTAAAGCAAAACAATAAGAAGTCGTAAAGTCCTTCATAACTCATAACTTATAACTCACAAATAGCCATGGAACATCCCGAAAATAATGAAGCATATAAAGGCTTGGTTGTCAATGCAGGCATTGAGCAACCTTCATCGGTCAATCCTTACTTGAAGAACCGTCCCAGGCGGAAGAAACGCGAGCTTTCCGTATCAGACTATGTGGAGGGTATAGTGAAAGGTGATGTTACGGTACTCAGCCAGGCTGTAACACTGGTGGAAAGTGTGAAACCGGAGCACCAGGCTGTGGCGCAGGAGGTGATAGAGAAGTGTTTGCCCTATTCGGGCAACTCCGTCCGTGTGGGTATCAGTGGTGTGCCCGGTGCCGGTAAAAGTACCTCTATTGATGTATTTGGCTTGCATGTACTGGAGGAACACGGCGGCAAGTTGGCCGTTCTTGCCATTGACCCGAGCAGCGAACGCAGCAAAGGCAGTATTCTCGGTGATAAGACGCGTATGGAGAAGCTCTCCGTTCATCCCAAGTCCTTTATACGTCCCAGTCCCTCTGCCGGTTCGCTGGGTGGCGTGGCACGCAAGACGCGTGAAACGATTGTGCTTTGTGAGGCTGCCGGTTTCGACAAGATATTTGTAGAGACGGTAGGGGTGGGGCAGAGTGAGACTGCCGTACATTCTATGGTAGACTTCTTCCTGCTGATACAGCTGGCGGGTACGGGCGATGAGTTGCAAGGCATCAAACGCGGCATCATGGAAATGGCCGATGGCATTATTATTAATAAGGCTGATGGCGACAATCTGGAGCGGGCCAGACTGGCAGCAACGCAGTTCCGTAATGCGCTGCACCTCTTCCCGGCTCCGGAGAGCGGTTGGACACCCCAAGTGCTGACTTATTCCGGTTTCTATAATCTTGGTGTAAAAGAAGTGTGGGATATGGTCTACAAATACATTGACTTTGTGAAAGATAACGGCTATTTTTAATAACGCCGCAATGAGGAAAGCAAATACTGGATGTACGAGACCATTAACGAACAGCTGCGCGACAGCTTCTACCACAATCCGCAGATTGAAGCGATGCTGACTGGCAAGGAAAAACAAGTGCTACAGGGCAACTTGACTTCTTTTGTGGCTGCCAAGAACTTGCTGGACACCTATTTTGCAGAACTGAAGAAATAAGGGCATATCCCTTTCCCTATATCGATGACTAAGGAAAACAACATGGAAGTGGCGCGGCGGTTTACCCGCCGCCTTCATGAACTCCCTTCTGAGGAGCTGGAGCTCATTGCCGGTTTGTTTGTACGCCGTGAGGTGCACAAAGGAGAACTGTTGATTAGTGAGAAAGATATAGCCAGGGATATTGTTTTCGTAGAGAAAGGACTGCTTCGCCAGTTCTATTTCAAAGAAGGCCGGGACATTACAGAGAACTTTGCCTGCGACGGTGACGGCGCTATGTGTATCGTCAGCCTTTTCACCGGACGCCGTAATTGCCTTCAGCTGGAATCCCTGGAGGAAGGCGTCATCTGGAGCATTTCGTATGCAGGACTGGTCGAACTCTCTGAGCGTTATCTGCATATAGCCCGTCTGCTTCGCCATTTATTGGAGGGGTCTTTAATGCTTTCCCAATATAAAGCAGACTCTTGGCGTTTCGAAACCTCACGCGAGCGGTATGCGCGCTTCGTCAGGGATTATCCGGAGATAGCCCGGCGTGCCTCAGTCAACCACATAGCATCTTATCTGTTAATGACTCCCGAGTCTCTGAGCCGGGTACGTGCCGGAGTACTGTGACGGTGGAACGGCTGTTTTATACGGCTTTCCCTTCTTTCTCGAAATCCTTGCGTGACTTGCTTTGTGTCACGATGTACACTCCCAGGAATACCAAGGCTATGGCTATTCCCTTTTCCAAATTGAACACTCCCAATCCTAAGATGATGGCAACGGTTGAGGCCACGATGGGCTGCATGTAGTTGTACATGCTCACCACAGTGGGGCGCAACAGCCTCTGCGCACTCATTATGAAGATATAGGCAAGGAAGCTTCCTCCCACAACCACATATCCCGCTTGCAGCAGGGCGGCTGTAGATATTTCGCTCCACTGTATGGCAGCCACGTCGTGGTAAGAGAACGGGATGTAGCACATGGAGGCATAGACAAACATCCATTTGTTCAGGGTGATGGGAGAGTATTTTTGCGACAACCCCTTGAATACGGTCAGATAAATGGAGAAGCTGATTTGGGCGAGCAGGCAGAGAAGGTCTCCGATGAGGCTGCCATTGCCGGCACCGGTGGTCTGGCTGCTCATGATGAGTATGAATGCGCCCATAGCCCCTACAAAGATGCCCAGCACTTTCTTGTTGGTGACCGGCTCTTTCAGATAGATTGCAGCCACTATCATGGTGACGATGGGCAGTGTGGTTGTAACGATGGAGGCGTCTATGGGCGAAGTCATGGAGAGTCCGAAGATATAGACACCCTGATTGAATACCAGCGCGAAGAGTGCGGCGAAGAATATCTTCAGCATGTCCCGGTGGTCCACCTGCTCGCGTTTGCAGAACAAGGAGAGGAGCCAGAAGCAGGCGGCTGCGCCTACCATGCGGAATGTGGTTACTGACAACGCGGAAAACTCCGCTAAGGCCGACTTGCCGATAGGTGCCATCAGCCCCCATAAGATATTTGCGGTAAGGGCGAACAGATGCCCTTGAATGTTCTTGTCCATACTCTTTTGTTCTTTGCGGGTGCAAAAGAACAACTATTTTCTGAAAAGAGAAAATCTTTCATTATATGATTTTTCTGGTTCATGGGCGTAGAAATAAGCGATTATCGTGTATATTTGCTTCTAATTAAAAGCAAGAAACCATGGAAGTACAAGCCAATTACATCAAGCGTATCGAAATACACGGATTGTGGCATCGGTACGATATTGCCTGGGACCTGCGTCCTGACGTCAATATACTTTCCGGCATCAACGGAGTGGGGAAGACCACTATCCTGAACCGTTCGGTCAACTATCTGGAACAGACATCGGGTGAAGTGAAGAGTGACGAGAAGAACGGCGTACACGTCTACTTCGACAACCCCGCAGCCACCTTTATCCCCTATGATGTAATCCGCAGCTACGACCGCCCCCTTATCATGGGCGACTTTACGGCACGCATGGCCGATGCCAACGTGAAGTCGGAACTGGACTGGCAGCTCTATCTGCTCCAGCGCCGTTATCTGGACTACCAGGTGAACATCGGCAACAAGATGATAGAACTGCTCAGCGGTGATGAAGAGCAGCGTAGCCTGGCTCCCTCCCTTTCCCTCCCCAAGCGGAAGTTTCAGGATATGATTGACGAGCTTTTCAGCTATACCCATAAGACGATAGACCGCAAAAGCAACGACATCGTTTTCTATCAGAACGGTGAGCGCCTGCTGCCCTACAAGCTGTCTTCGGGCGAGAAGCAGATGCTGGTCATCCTGCTGACCGTGCTGGTGCGTGACGATGACCACTGCGTACTCTTCATGGACGAGCCGGAAGCCTCCCTGCACATCGAATGGCAGCAGAAGCTCATCGGCATGATACGCAGCCTGAATCCCAATGTGCAGCTTATCCTCACCACCCATTCGCCCGCCGTCATCATGGAAGGCTGGCTGGATGCCGTCACCGAAGTCAGCGAAATCTCCTCCCTAATCCCTAATCCTTAATCCCTGCCCAAGTGTCCACTTCTTTAAAACATAACCTTACTTCCGCCTATCTGGATGCCGCCCGCAAGTTGTCTCCCAAGAGAGCACGCAGGCGCATAGTGGCGTATGTGGAGAGCTATGACGACATCGCTTTCTGGCGGACGCTGCTGTCCGAGTTCGAGAATGAGGAACGTTATTTTCAAGTGATGCTTCCCTCGGCCACCTCTCTGGCAAAGGGCAAGAAGATGGTGCTGATGAATACGTTGAACACATCGGAGCTGGGCCGCAGCCTGATAGCTTGTGTAGACAGCGACTACGACTTCCTGCTGCAAGGTGCCACCAAGGTGTCGCATAAGATAAACAAGAATCCCTATATCTTCCAGACTTATGGCTATGCCATCGAGAACTTCCACTGCTTTGCCGACAGTCTGCATGAAGTCTGTGTGCAGGCCACGCTGAACGACCGGCATATCCTGGACTTCCCCGCTTTTCTGAAGCGTTATTCTCAGATTGCCTATCCGCTGTTTCTGTGGAATGTCTGGTTCTACCGCCAGCACGACACACACACTTTCCCGATGTACGACTTCAACGCCTGCGTGCGTTTGCAAGAGATAAACCTGCGTCATCCTTACCGTAGTCTGGACGAGATGCAAAAGACGGTGTCGGCAAAGCTGTCCGAACTGCAAGCCCGTTTCCCCCGCTACATCGACCGGGTGGAGCAGCTGGGCACGGAGTTGGAACGTTTGGGACTGACTCCGGACAATACCTATCTTTATATCCAAGGACACCATATCATGGATTGTGTAGTGCTGAAAATCCTTATCCCGGTATGTACGGTGCTGCGTCGTGAACGCGAGCAGGAGATAAAGCGCCTGGCAGAGCATAACGAACAGTTCCGCAACGAACTGACGGGGTATGAGAACAGTCAGGTCAATGTATCCGTGATGCTGAAAAAAAACAGTGGCTACAAGAACCTTTATCTTTATCAGTGGTTGAAAGAAGATATCATGGAGTTCCTTGAGCGGGAGGAGCAGTCGCGTAGATAAGATTGCCGTTATGATAAACATACGATTATGGAGATATTGAAGAAGATAGACGACCTTTTAATCGGGTGGGGCATATCCCCTTCCCGTGCCGACATGTTCGACCAGTTCATAGCCTTTGCACTGATACTTGCCGTTGCTTTTCTGGCGGATGCCCTATGCCGGAAAATCC
>ERZ780083.669-NODE-669-length-13605-cov-7.601919_pt1 | contig 13605 bp, 7 predicted proteins | sample MGYA00511838_ERZ780083 | MGnify/ENA primary metagenome ERZ780083 (study PRJEB29588, sample SAMEA2152602) | human gut metagenome | biome: human gut; feature: human-associated habitat; material: faeces | place: Denmark | collected 2008/2010 ...
CCCAGTCCCGGGCCCCGCCCCTGACAATGGGGGCGCAGGCGGGGGTGATCTGTTTCATGCCGTAATTCAGTTCATTATAGCGGAACAGCTTTGCCACAAGGCCGGTGGGCCAGATCTGACCGCCGTGGGTGTGACCGCTCAAAATCAGGTTTGCACCGGCTGCGGCATCGGCTTTCAGCTCGCGCGGCTCGTGGTCCAGCAGGATGGTATACACATTGTCCGGGCCGTTCGGCATCAGCTGGGCGGGGGTAAAGCGGTTACCCTGGGTGTACAGCCAGTCCTTGCGGCCCACAATGCGCACCGGGGTAGCATTCTTGCCCACATAGGCCAGCTGGGAAACATCCTCCAGAATGCGAATGTGCGCCCGCGCAAAAGCGCCCTCCAGGTCCGCGCGGCCATAGCTCGGCTCCCGCCAGTGGTGGAACAGATCATGGTTGCCCAACACGAACCACTTGCCGCCGGGCGGGTCCAGCGTGGCAAAGAAGGCATTGAAGGAATCAAAATCCGGGCGTTCCACATGCTCGTCAAAAATATCGCCGGTGAAAAGGATCATATCGGGGTTCAGTTCCCGGATGCGGCGGTTCAGCTCCGGGATGCGCTTGCGGTCCACGGCACCTTTGCCGGGGTGCAGGTCGCTGATTTGCAGCACCCGCAGTTTGCCGCCCGGCAGGGGCTTGGTGGTTTGCAGGCGATAGGTGGTGGTAACCAGGCGCATAGCCTTGAAATAGCTCCAGAGCATCATGGCGGCCGTGCCCACCCAGGCCAGCAGACCGCCCATCCAGATGGTCTGCCAGGCTGCCTGCACCGTTCCGCCAATTGCACGGGCCAGCAAGCCCACAATGTCCCCGGCGATATACAGCCCGGTCAGATGGGAGTTAACGATCATGCCGGGGCCGAGCGGGTCCCGCCCGATCCAGGACATCACGGCCAGCAGCAACAGCGGCAGCAGCAGATACACCGCCGGATGAGCACCCGCAAAGCAGGCCACAAACGGCAGTTTGAGAAAATTCAGATACAGCACCACCGCCACAAGGGCCTGGCCAATTTTGGGGATGGTGAACTGGATAAAATGCCCGTACATTGCAGGACCTCCGTTCTTTAGTTAGGCGTTAGGAGGGAGGAGTTAGGAGTTGAGAGAATTAGAAATGAGCAATGAGAAATTATCCCCTAACTCCTAACTCCTAACTCCTAACTCCTAACTCCTAACTCCTAACTCCTAACTGATATTGTATCACTCGTGCCCGGCAAACTCAACAAACACAACAGGCAGGCTGCCTGCGGGGTTGCGGGCAGCCTGCCTGGAAAAAGCATGGATAAGTCTTTATTCAGTTATGCCTGTGTTATGCCTGTTCTTTTGCCTTGATGGCTTCGTCAATGGCCTTGGCGGCTTCCTTACCGGCGCCCATAGCCAGAATGACGGTAGCGGCACCGGTAACAGCATCGCCGCCGGCATAGACGAACGGGCGGCTGGTCAGGCCATCGGGGCCATCGGTGATGATGCAGCCGTGCTTATCGGTATCCAGGCCGGGGGTAGTAGAACGGATCAGCGGGTTGGGGCTGGTGCCGAGGGACATGATAACGGTATCGACGTCCAGCACAAACTCGGAGCCTTCAATGGGGATGGGGCGGCGGCGGCCGGAGGCGTCCGGCTCACCAAGCTCCATCTTGATGCACTTCATGCCGTTTACGCGGCCATCCTCGCCGCCGAGGATCTCGACGGGGTTGGTGAGGGTCATGAACTCAATGCCCTCTTCCTTGGCATGGTGCTGCTCTTCAAGACGGGCGGGCATTTCCGCCTCGCCGCGGCGGTAGACGATATAGACCTTTTCGGCGCCCATGCGCTTGGCACAGCGGGCGGCGTCCATGGCGACGTTGCCGCCGCCGACAATCGCGGCAGCCTTGCTGACCAGGATCGGCGTATCGCTCTCTTCCTTATAGGCCTTCATCAGGTTGATGCGGGTCAGATACTCGTTTGCGGAGCAAACGCCCTTCAGCTCTTCGCCGGGGATGTGCATGAACATCGGTAGGCCCGCGCCGGAGCCGACAAAGACGGCCTTGAAGCCCATCTCGTCAAACAGCTCGTCGATGGAGAGCACCTTGCCGATGACCATGTTGGTCATGACCTCGACGCCCATCGCCTTGAGCTTTTCGACCTCGTTGGCAACGATGGCCTTCGGCAGACGGAATTCCGGGATGCCATAGACCAGAACGCCGCCGGCGGTGTGCAGCGCTTCAAAGATGGTGACGGCGTAGCCCTTCTTGGCAAGCTCGGATGCGCACGTCAGACCGGAGGGGCCGGAGCCGACGACGGCGACCTTGATGCCGTTGGACTCTGGCTTCTGCGGCATGGCGTTGACGTTCTCGCGGTACCAGTCGGCGACAAAGCGCTCGAGACGGCCGATGGCGACCGGCTCGCCCTTGACGCCGCGGACGCACTTGGACTCGCACTGCGTTTCCTGCGGGCAGACACGGCCGGACAGAGCCGGCAGCGCGTTGGTGGAGGTAATGATCTCATACGCGGCGGCAAAATCGCCCTCCGCGACCTTTGCGATAAAGTCAGGGATCTGGATGTTGACTGGGCAGCCGCCGACGCAGAGCGGCTTCTTGCAGTGCAGGCAGCGCTTTGCCTCTTCCATGGCCATTTCCGGCGTGTAGCCGAGGGTAACTTCCTTAAAATTATGATTACGGACGTTCGGATCCTGCTCCGGCATCGGAGTCTTGGTCATCTGCATGTTCGCCATTTTCGTATCCTCCCCTATTACTTGATGAGCTCTTCCGCCATCTTCTGCATACGGCACTTGTGGCTCTCGCGCACCTCGGCCTCGCGCTCACGATAGACGGTATTGCGGTTCATAAGCTCTGCATAGTCCACCTTGTGACCGTCGAAGTCCGGGCCGTCCACACAGGCAAACTTGACCTCGCCGCCGACCGTGACGCGGCAGCCGCCGCACATACCGGTGCCATCGACCATGATCGGGTTGAGTGAAACGATGGTCTTGACGCCGAACGGCTCCGTGGTTTTGGAGACGAATTTCATCATCGGGATCGGGCCGATGGCCAGAACCTCGTCGTACTGCCGTCCGGATTCGAGCAGCTGCTGGAGCTTGACGGTGACGAAGCCGTGCTCACCGTAGGAGCCGTCGTCGGTCATGAGATACAGATTGTCGCAGGCTTCCTTGAACTCGTCCTCCAGAATGACGATGTCCTTGTTGCGGAAGCCGACGATCACGTCAGTCTCCACGCCCGCTTCCTTGAACGCCTTGGCAGACGGATACGCAATCGCACAGCCAACGCCGCCGCCTACAACACACACGCGCTTCTTGCCCTCAACGTCGGTGGGCTTTCCCAGCGGGCCGACGAAGTCCTGAATATAGTCGCCCTCGTTCAGGCTGCCGAGCAGCTCGGTGGACAGGCCGACCTTCTGGAAGATGATGGACACCGTTCCCTTTTCGCGGTCATAGCCCGCAATTGTCAGGGGAACGCGCTCCGACTTGTCGTCCACGCGGAAAATGATGAACTGACCGGCCTTTGCCTTGCGGGCAACGAACGGAGCCTCAATTTCCATCAGTGTGACGGCGGAGTTGAGTTCTTTCTTACGCACGATTTTGTACATAGCTTTTCATCCCTTCAAGTTATTCAAATATCAAATTTGAAAAGTCCCATACGTCTTTTATTATATCATGTCCTTTTACAGGTTGCAAACCCATTCGCTCTTTTTTTCCGGATTTCCGATCGTAATATTTTCCTTTGCAGCGAAATTCCATGAAAAACCGTCGGCAAGCTCCCCTGCCGTGACCGGCTCTGCCGTCGGACGCAGCCCGGAAAGCTGCGCGAGGCAGCCGAGCAGCGCCTCCGGCGTATAGCGTTCCCGCAGCGCGCCCATATCGAGATCGTGCTCCCGTTTGGAAAGCCGCCGTCCGTCCGGTGCAACCAGCAGCGGCACATGATAATACTCCGGCGTTGGCAGTCCGAGAAGCCTTTGCAGATAGATCTGACGCGGCGTGGAGGAAAGCAGATCTCTGCCGCGCACGATCTGTGTGACGCCCGCTTCCGCGTCGTCGGTCACGACGGCCAGCTGATAGGCATAGACGCCGTCGGAGCGGCGTATGATAAAGTCGCCGCATTCGCGCGCAAGATTCTCGCGGTATTCCCCCTGAAGCCCGTCGTGAAAGGTGAACTCCTCGTCCGGCACGATCAGCCGCCATGCCGGTCTGCGCGTTTTCCCGGCGCGTTCTTCCTCCGTCAGATTCCGGCAGGTGCCCGCATAGATCACATTGCCGTCCGAAGCATGCGGCGCGGAGGCCGCGTGCAGCTCGCCGCGTGAGCAGTAGCATGGATAAACAAGGCCCATCTCGCGCAGACGCTCGAAGCGCTCCCGATAGGCCTCCGTCCGGCGGCTCTGCGGCGTCTGCTCTGTGTCCCAATCCAATCTGAGCCACCGAAGATCATCCTTCAGCTGCTCCGCATACTCCGGCCTGCACCGGTCCGGGTCGAGGTCCTCAATGCGCAGGACCATAGTTCCCCCGGCGCTCCGGACAGAAAGCCACGCCATCAGCGCAGAAAACACGTTTCCCAGATGCATCCGTCCGCTTGGACTCGGCGCAAAGCGTCCGACGACCTTCATACGCATCTCCCCTCTCTTTTTTTATTGTAGCACGCCGTGCGCTGTGATACAATATGAATGAATGGAGGTTGAACGCATGAAGAACTTTTTCGGCCATCTGAAAACCGTCGCGCACCACCGGCATCTGGTCATGATGGGCTGCTTCCGCGTCGGGCTTTACCGGCAGGGTCTGACGCACGACCTCTCCAAATACTCGCCTATCGAATTCTGGACGGGCGTGCGGTACTATCAGGGCACACGCAGCCCGAACACCGCAGAGCGTGAGGATAAGGGCTACAGTGAGGCGTGGATGCACCACAAGGGCTGTAACCGCCATCATTTTGAATACTGGACGGACCTTTCACCCGTGACGCGCGTCTACGAGCCGGTGGAAATGCCGCGCCGCTATCTCGCAGAAATGGTCATGGACCGCATTGCCGCCTGCAAGACCTATCAGGGCGCGGCCTACACCGACGCCTCGCCTCTCGCCTATCTCGAGCGCGCAAAAGAATCGCGCTTCGTGCATCCGAACACCATGGCGCAGCTTACATATCTTCTGACGATGCTGAAGGAACGCGGCGAAAAGGAGACGTTCCGCTTCATCCGTGAAGTCGTACTAAAAGGCAAGCCGTTTGGTTGACATATTTGTTGTTTTTGGCGTCGCGTTCAGATGAAGCTCTTACTTTTTGTGAATTCTCCACAAAAATATACATCAATTTTTCAATTTCCGGCACTAGCTGTTTCCAGAAAAACGTCGTATAATTAAGGTATGATTTCCCGCCCTCAGCGGGAGAAATAAAAGGAGGAAACTATGAAGAAATTAGTAGCGCTTCTCCTCGCTGTCCTGATGGTCTTTGGTCTTATGACCACGGCCTTCGCAGCAGAGGGAGAACTCGCAGGCAAGACGGTCATCCTGCACACCAACGACGTGCACGGCGCCGTGGGCCTGTACGCAAAGGTCGCAGCCCTGAAAAAGGATTATCAGGCCAAGGGCGCTGACGTCATTCTTGTGGACGCCGGCGACTACATCCAGGGCGAGCCCTATGTCAGCGATTCTCAGGGCAAGACCGCGATCGAGCTCATGAACGCTGCCGGTTACGACGTCGCAACCTTCGGCAACCATGAGTTTGACTACGGCTATGCAAACCTCCAGACGATCGCCAAGGACGCCAAGTTCAAAATGATCGGCAACATCCGCTATAACGGCAAGCTTGCCTTCGACGCCACCTATGTCGTTGAGACCGCGGGCGGCCTCAAGATCGGCTTCCTGGGTCTCACCACTCCCGAAACCGCCACCAAGGCGCATCCGGCCAAGATCAAGGGCGTCACCTTCATGGCCAAGAACGAGCTGTACTCCTTCGCCACGCAGGCAGCCGCCGATCTCAAGGCGGACGGCAGTGACCTCGTGATCGCGCTGACCCACCTCGGCGTTGATCCCGAGTCCGAGCCAAACCGCTCCAGCGACCTGTACGCCAACGCGAAGGGCATCGACTTCATCATTGACGGCCACTCCCACAGCGTCATGACCGAAGGTGAGAACAAGGAGCCCATCCAGTCCACCGGCACAAAGCTGGAGAACATCGGCGTGATCGTCATCGACAACGCCACCAAGAAGATCGAGCGCAACGAGCTCGTCAAGGTCGCCGACCTCAAGGACGAGGACGCCGACACCAAGGCTCTTTCCGATTCCATCATTGCGGACGTTGATGCCCGTCTCGGCGCTGTGTTCGCAAAGAGCGACGTCGATCTCGACGGCAGCCGTGACCCCGGTGTCCGCACCAAGGAGACGAACCTCGGCGACCTGATCACCGATGCGCTTCTGTGGTACGCGACCAAGGACGGCAAGCTTGACGTTGCGAACGATCATATTGTCGCCGTCACCAATGGCGGCGGTATCCGCGCCTCCATCAAGGCCGGCGACATCACCATGAAGGACATCAACACCGTTCTTCCCTTCGGCAACACCGTTGCCGTCGTCTATGTTACCGGTGAAAAGCTCCTCGAGGCTCTCGAGGCTGCAAACCAGAGCGCTCCGACCGCACTCGGCGGCTTCGCTCAGATCGCAGGCATGGACATTTCCGTCTGCACCGCCGCTCCGTATGACAAGAACGCGGACACCTATCCCGGCTCCACCTACTATGGCCCCAAGACCATCAACCGTGTGACCATCAACAGCATCAACGGCAAGCCCTTCCGTGCGAAGGACACCTATGCTGTCGTCACCAACGACTTCATGGCGGCCGGCGGCGACGTTTACTACGCCTTCGCCTCCTCCCCCAAGATCGTTGACACCGGCACGCCGATGGACGAGGCAGTCGTCGATTACATCAAGACCGAGCTGAAGGGTGTCGTCGGCAAGGAATATGCCGAGCCGCAGGGCCGTATCAACATGGCCACCTACAATGACGTTCCCAGCAACATCTGGTACACCAAGGCGGTCGATTACGTCACCGAGAAGAAGCTCATGAACGGCTCCGGCGCCTCCTTCAAGCCGACCGACAACACCTCCCGCGCCATGCTCGTCACGGTCCTGTACCGTCTGGCCGGCAGCCCCGAGGTCGAAGGCAAGGTCTCTGAGGTCTTTACGGACTGCGCGGACGGCTCCTACTATGCGAATGCTGTTCTGTGGGCATCCCAGAAGGGCATCGTCAACGGCTACGGCGACACCTTCAAGCCGAACAACGCCGTTACCCGTCAGGAAATGGCCAAGATCCTCTATGGCTATGACAAGGTCATGGAGAAGGGCGGCGACGTGGTCACCATTGAGCTGACCTACACCGATCTGTCCACCATTGCGAACTGGGCGCTCGAGGGCGTGAACTACTGCACCGCAGCAGGCTACATGTCCGGCTCCAATAACCAGTTCAACCCGAAGGGCAACGCTGTGCGCGCCATGACGGCTCAGGTCCTGATGAACATGACCGTTGAAAAGGAAGCTGCATAAGCAAAACCTGCATTTCTGAAAAGAGCGGCCATCGGGCCGCTCTTTTTTTGCGTTCTTCCGCTTTTCAGGCCGTCTTTTTTTCGAAAAGGCGACAGAAATCTGAATATTTCCTAAAGTTTTCACAGAAAGATTTGATTCCTGACAGATTCTGTGCTAGAATGTGCAGAGTGATTATCCTGAAATCGGGGAGAAACTGTAAAATGAGTCAAATGAAACTGTTCGGCAGCCGTCGTTCCGCGGCCCGCCTTGCAAAAACGCGCGCGCCGAAAAAGAAAAAGCCGCTGAAAAAGCTGGCGATCTTTCTGACGGTGATCCTGTGTCTGGAGGGGCTGTATTTCTTTGCTGCCTACACAACGATCCCATTCGTGGCGCAGCTGCGCGATACCTACATCAATACTGCGTTGGCAACCATGCGCCATCAGTGGCTGGCCACACGGCCGCTTCCGAACGGCGGCGCTATGGACGTGATCGACCGCAATACCGCCGCCGCCGCACGTCTGGACGGTAAGACCAGCAGCTGGGGCAAGACGGATCCCGAAACACCGGCCCCGGACGAGCCTTCCACAGACGTACCGGAGCAGCCGGATACCACGCCCACGCAGCCGGATGAGAACACGCGCCCCATTGACACGGAGGTCCAGGAGCCGGAACCTCCGAAGGAATTGACGCCCGAGGAGATCGAGGCGCAGGAAAAGGCGGCCTTCGAGGAGCTTTTCTGGGAGCTTGACCCGGAGACGTGGCAGGCTTATCTGACGGAGCATCCGGAGACGCTGGACAACGGCTGGAGCGGCATTTACATCAACGAAGCGGGCCTTAACGACAACGGCACCAGCATCTATACCACGCAGGGCGAACAGGTGCTTGCCATTGACGCACCGAACAAAATTCTTTTTGTCCGCGTAAAGGGCAGTGGCTGGCGCGGTGTTCTTGCAATTGCAAAGGATCCCTCCCTGCTCTGCATTGGCACCTCCGCCAACATTTCTCAGGGCACCGACCCCTTCTCCAAGGGCAGCGGCCAGACCGTTGGTGAGATCGTCCAGAACGTTGAAGGCGGCATTCTCGGCATCACGGCCAGCGGCTTCATCGATGTCAGCCCGAACGGTGTCCTCGGTCAGGGCAATGGCGGCCGTCTGGCAGGCTACTGCATGGCGCAGGGCACGGAATACAACGTCGATTATCATGCAACCAACAGCGGCTGGCACAAATTCTCCCGCATGGAACTGCACGACGACAATCTCATGTACATCAAGGCAACGACCGACCCGATCAGTGAAAACTGCACGGACGCGTTTGAGTTCGAGCCTGCCATGATCGTGGACGGCGAGGTGCTTGTCAATGAATGGTGGTCAGAATTGAACCCGCGCTCCTGCATCGGCCAGAGCGATAAATATGAAATTCTGATGCTCGTGATCGAGGGCCGCGGCGCCTCGGGAAGCTGGGGTACGGACATTGCACACTGCGCGGAAATTCTCAAGAATCATAACTGTGAGCAGGCCATTAACGTCGATGGCGGCGCCAGCGGCATGATGTGGTACAACGGCGAGTATCTGACGCGCTGTGCGAACGGCGTTTCTTCGGATGGCCGTCCGGTTCCGAACGCCTGCGTCTACCGTGCAGCCGGTTACGATTCCGACACGCCCTCCAGCGATACCCAATAAGGCCAAAATACACAAGCAACAGCGCTTCGGCAGAAATGCCGGAGCGCCTTTCTATCTTTAAGTGCGAGTGCCTCTGCCGCCGTAGACGGGCAATGCGGCTTTCCAAACGCCCCGCCGTAAGTAGATCATGAAAAGCCGCCCCCGGATAACCGGGGGCGGCTGGAGCATTATGAACGTGGGAGAATTACTTCTCTTCCGCTTCCTTCTTGGCCTCTTCGATGATCTTGGCCTGGTTCATCTGCGGGACTTCCTCATAGCGGACGAACTTCAGCGTGTAGCTGCCGCGGCCCTGCGTCATAGCGCGAAGGTCGATGGTGTAGCTGCTCATCTCGCCCATCGGGACTTCCGCCTCGACGATCTGGTAGCCGGGGTTCTCGGGGTCGGGGTTCATGCCCATCACGCGGCCGCGGCGCTTGTTGAGATCGCCGTTGATATCGCCCATGTTGGAATCGGGGACAACGACCTTCAGCTCGCCGATCGGCTCCAGCAGGGTCGGGCCGGCAGTGGGCAGGCCTTCCTTGTAGGCGATGCCGGCAGCGGTCTGGAACGCCATATCGGAGGAGTCAACGGGATGGTAGGAGCCGAAGTACAGCGTTGCCTTCAGGAACACGACCGGATAACCGGCGAGGACACCCTTGCCGACGCAGTTGCGCAGGCCCTTTTCGACGGACGGGATGAAGTTCTTCGGTACGCAGCCGCCGACGGTCTCGTCCGCGAAGATCATTTCTTCGGACTCGGACTGCGGCTCGAAGCGGATGTAAACGTCGCCGAACTGGCCGTGGCCGCCGGACTGCTTCTTGTGACGGCCGTGGATCTCGACCTTCTTCTTGATGGTCTCGCGGTATGCGATCTTGGCGGGCTTGAGAACAGCCTCGACCTTGTACTTGCTCTGAAGCTTGGACATCAGGACGGAGAGCTGCATATCGCCGGTACCGGCAATGATAAGCTCCTTGGTCTCGGGATCGTTGCCATAGGTGAAGGAGGGATCTTCCTCGTTCAGCTTGACGAGACCGGTAGCAATCTTGTCCTCAGTGCCCTTGACCTTGGCGTAAACAGCCATCTTGTACATCGGCTCGTCATAGGTCATGCCCTTGATGGTCACGGTCTTGCCGGCCAGACCCAGCGTATCGCCGGTCTTGACGGAAGCGAGCTTCGTGAAAACGCCGATATCGCCGCAGCAGACCTTGGAGGTTTTGGTGTTGTCCTTGCCCTTCGGGAAGAACATGTTGCCGAGCTTTTCGGTGTCGCCCGTGCGGGCATTGACGACGGACAGGGTATCCTCCATGTCGCCGGAAATGACCTTGAAGTAGGAGTTCTTGCCGTACTGATCAGCCATGGTGTTGAAAACGAACGCCATGGGGCTGCCCTTCGGGTCAAGCTTGAATTCGACTTCCTTGTCGTCCTCGACTGCGGTCATGGGCTTGCCCTCCAGCGGGTTGGGAGCGAACTTGACAAGGTTATTCAGAAGGACGGCCGTGCCGAGGCCGGACATGGCGCAGCCGCAGAACACGGGGGTGATGGTGCGCTCACGGATACCGGCCTTGACGCCGGTGAGGATCTCTTCCTCGGTGAACGGCTCCTCCATGAAGAACTTCTCCATGAGCTCCTCGCTGGTCTCCGCGATCTGCTCGTTGAGCTCCATCATGTACTCTTCGATCTTCTCCTCGGCGTCAGCCGGAAGCGCGATCTCCTTGCCGGAGGCATCATATGCCTTCTTGGCCAGCAGATCGACAACGCCGACAGCCGCATCGCCGTTCAGGATCGGGAACACGAACGGAATGACCGTGTTGCCGAAGGTGCTTCTCAGGGAATCGACCGTACCGAAATAGTTGGCGTGCTCCTCGTCGAGCTTGGAAACATAGAACATCGCAGGCAGATTCGCCTTTGCGAGGTACTTCCAGCCCTTTTCGGTGCCGACACCGATGCCGCTCTTGGCGGTGACGCAGATCAGGCCCGCGTCCACAACGCGCAGCGACTGAACGATCTGTCCGGCGAAGTCGAAATAACCGGGGTTGTCGAGAACATTGATCTTGCACTTATTATACTCGACGGGGATAACGGAAGTAGAGATCGAATACTGTCTCTTCTTCTCTTCGTCGTCGAAGTCAGAAACGGTCGTGCCGTCGGCGCGCTTGCCCAGACGGGTGATCGACTTGGTCGTGAAGAGCATGCTTTCACACAGCGCGGATTTACCGTCGCCGCCATGGCCCAGCAGACAAATGTTGCGAATCTCATTGGCAGTATAGCCCATAGTTTACGTTCTCCTTTCTCCAGACACACTGCGCCGGGCGCGCAGAATGCCTCTCGGCATACACATTTTAGCCGACTCTTAAATTTCATTATAAACGAATATCACGAAGATTGCAAACACAATCTTACAGTTTCACCACAAAAATGCGAATTTCTTTTGCCGTGGCCGTCAAAACGCTCATACTCTGCCGCTCAGACTCGTCACAAGCAGCGGCGGAAGCAGCCACAAAAGCGTGTAGAGCGCCAGATTCCATGCCGAGACCGCCTGCGAGGAACCGATAAAAGTCAGGAAGAACAGGACTGCCGTCCCGATCACGCTTCCCGCAATGGAGATACCGGCAGCAGACCGTGTCGCGCTGCGCATCGAGCGCGCGCCGGAAACCGCCGTCACGAAGCAGGAGAAGCTGCTTCTGACCATCAGTGCCCCCTGTTTCGGCTTCCGAAGCGCTTCCGGCGCGGAGAGCCGCGCGCGCTCCTCCACGGTCGGGAATTCGATCCGGTCGGGAGAGAGCTTATAGCGCTGCTTGAGGAACTGCGGCGTAATCATGAAATCGCGCGTTGCAAGGACCGGCAGAAGGCCCTTCAGGCGCGAAATGCACAGAAGGTCGGCCTTTACCTGCGGCGCAGGCGCGTAGTTGAGCGCAAACACGACGGCAAGCTCCCCATTGATGGCCATATAGACCGCCTGCCGCAGCCGCGTTCCCTCGGACATCCGGACGCGCATCAGCTTCATGAAGCCGAGCGAGCCCATCAGAATCACATCCCCGCCGATCTCCGCGCCGAGTCCCCCGCCCTCATACCGGCGGAAGGTATCGACAGTATAATGCCGCCCGTTCTGGCTCTTCAAAATTTCGCGGAAGAGCGGAACCAGGCCGCTTCCCGCCGTCTCCACGACGGCGGCGGCGTAACCGATGACCTGCGGAACATAGCGATCGGAGTAGATCTTCATGCCGTTGAGCGTCACATTTTCCGGCGGGAACAGGTCGGCGTCCTCAATGGCGACGGCGCATTCTCCGCCGAGATTTTTCGCGCCCTGCCACCCCGCGACCGCCGTGCCTCCGCGGCTGAGCCGCCGCGACTGAATCGCAAACGGACGCGGATACGCGATCAGAATGCCGATTGGATACCCTGCCAGCAGCATGGCCGCCCACGACCAGAGGAAGTTCCCGTCCGGCCGGAGCGCGGCGATCACGGCCAGCAGCGCCGTAAGCCCCGCCGTGACTGGCGCGTAGACGCGCATGACGCGCCGCGTCGCGTCCGGAAGCTCCAGCTGATACACAAATTGCTTTTCATCGCCGGATGCGCGGAAAATGCAGTCCTTTCCGCTCCACGCCTTTTCCTCGCGCACAGCGGCAAACGGCTCCTGCATATTGCAGACGGCCCGCGCGGTTTTCCGCTTGGCAAGCCTCAGCTGCAATTCGCCCCAAAGCGCCATCGTCAGCTCCACGGAAACCGCAGTACAGAACGGGATGCGTCCGGACATCAGCGCCCCCACCGCGTCCAGCGCCGTCACCAGCACCAGCAGCAGGAGCAGCGCAATGTGGTCAAAGCGCAGGCGGATGCAGCGTCCGATCGCGCTCAAAAAAATGTCGTAGGCAAGCAGCGTCTGGAGCAGCATGACAATCAGCATTCCTCCGGACAGCAGTCCACTTTTCTGCGTCAGATCGACGCCCGCGACAGAATAATTGCACAGCACCAGCATAGCCGCCGACAGAAGGCACAGAATAAAGGAAAGGATCGTCCGCCCCTTCAAAGAGCTTTTCTTCGCATAGGCCTGATACGCCTCCGCAGCGGAGGCGAACACGCGCTCCGGCTGCTCCGGCGGAGGGGCAGACTTTTTCGCCTGCTCCTGCTTTTTTTGCAGCCGCTCCATGCGCTTGTGCCGTTTGCGTTCCTCACGCTCTGCACGGGCGCGGCGCGCACGCGCCTCCGCCTGCTCCGGGTCGGACGGATCCGTCTCGGCTGGCTCCGGCGCAGGCTCGCCCTGATAGGTCCAGATCTTTGGGCGCTCCGCCTCCACGTCCTCTTCACGGATCGGCTTGAAGCGGATGGTATCGCCGTTTTTCAGCGCCTGTGCCTGCTGCTCCGGCGGAGGCTCCGCCGCGTCCCGCGGCCTGCATTCCTTCGCCGCCGCCCCTCTCAGAACAAAA
>ERZ780083.675-NODE-675-length-13520-cov-5.340067_pt1 | contig 13520 bp, 10 predicted proteins | sample MGYA00511838_ERZ780083 | MGnify/ENA primary metagenome ERZ780083 (study PRJEB29588, sample SAMEA2152602) | human gut metagenome | biome: human gut; feature: human-associated habitat; material: faeces | place: Denmark | collected 2008/2010 ...
ATCGCAGTTTGCCGGCCGCCGCTTTCGAGGTAGATGGTCGCCGTGCGCTCGGCGGAGCGGTTGTGCGTGGCCGAAACGGCGATCCACTCGAACGCGCCGCTGCCGACGCCTTCGGAGGGAGAGGTCGAAAGCCATCCGGCGTCTTCGGGAATCACGGTTCGCCAGCTGCCGTTGCAGCGGAGCGTGATCTGCTTGGACGAGGCCAGACAGCTGGCGAAGCGGATCGAATCCGTCTCGCGGACCAGATAGCTGTCATCGTCGTCGCTGCACGCCGTCGTCAGCGCCGCGCACCCGGCGGCCAGCAGCAAAAACTGATATATTCGTTTCATGATTTTCATTTTTCAGGTTCGCAATCGTTTATTTCTTCCAGCCCGGATTCTGGCCCAGCGCGGGATTGTCGTTGAGGGCCGTGGTCGGGATCGGCCGCACGTACTTCTTGTCGTCCCACTTGCGGTTCATGCGGATGTAGCACTCGATATAGCCGCTGTCGCCGTCGGTAAGCGCATAGTCGCCGCCCAGCACCCGGTAGGTCACGCCCGGCTCCGTCACCGGGGGATTTTCGCGCACGAAGCAGACGTCGCCCGAACCGTCGCCGTCCATGTCGTAGACCTTGCCCAGTTCGCCCACATAGACCCCGTACCACGGGCGTTCCAGCAGCCGCCCCATGCCCCAGCGCATGTCGTCGTCCCAGCGGCAGTTTTCGAGCAGCAGTTCGATGCCGCGTTCGCGGCGGATCTCCAAGATGGCCATGTCGGTCGTGGTGTTGAGGAAGTATTCGGCCATGTAGGGATCGTAGGCCGAAGGCATCGTGCCGTCCACCCCGGCGCGTTCGCGCAGGAGTTTGATCGTGGCGTTCCAGACCGTCTCGCTGAATTCGCCCAGTTCGGCCTTGGCCTCGGCGTAGTTGAGCAGCACCTCGGCATAGCGCAGGATCGGGATGCTGGTGGCGCAGGGAGCCGTATTGCTGTCCATCGAGGTGTCGTCGATGACCCACTTGATGGGCTGGTAGCCCGTCACGCAGTAGCCGAAATCGGGGGCGTAGGGCGTATTGACGTTGTTGTTCCTGCGCGTATAGCCCGGATAGCGGATGCTCTGCATCAGGCGGTAGTCGCGGTTTTCGAACTCGTCGGCAAAGAGGGTTTTCTCATACCCCGCCTTGTCGGTGAAACGGCTGCCGTCCCGGTTGAGGTAGGTATTGACGAACTGGCGCGTGAGCGAGTAGCTGCCGTACTGCATATTCACGAAATAGGTATTGAGAATATGCGTGGCGTTGAGCGAAGCGTCGTAGGCGCGCGCCCAGATGACCTCGCCGGAGGCGACGCTCTCGCTGGTGAACAGACTCCGGTACTGCGTGGCGACCTTGGCCGGATCGGAAACCAGCGCATATTTGCCCTCGCCCATCAGCGTTTCGCAGGCGTCGACGCAGGCCCGGAGGTACATCTCCGACTCGTCGGCCGTCCACGGCTTGCCGGTCGAGGGATCGTTCGCGTGGTATTTGCGGAAAGTGCCCTCGTAGAGACAGCAGCGGGCCTTGAAGGCCAGCGCCACGTTGCGGGTGATGCGCACCGAATTGACTTCGAGCTTGGCGTTGGTGATGCAGTGCGTCGAGGCGAAATCGAGGTCTTCGAGCACCTTGCGCATGACGTATTCCCGCGAATCGCGCGGCTTGTAGAGCGCCTCGCGGTCGTTGGCGTCGATCTCCCTGTCATACCACGGCACGGCCCCGAAGGTCTTGACCTTGTTCATGTAGAAATAGGCGCGCCAAAAGCGTGCGACGCCTTCGTAATGGTCGAGAATCGCCTCGCCGGCCGCAGCCCGGCGGAAGTTGCCGAGGAAGTAGTTGATGTTGCGCAGGTCCTCCCAGCTGCCCGTGGACCAGCCCGACTGGTCGTCGGCGTCGAAGTTGTCGGTGAGGTACTGCCACTCGCCGCGCCAAGCCATGTAGTCGGCGCGGGCGTCGCCCGTGGCCACGGAAATGGCGGTCGGGATCATGGTTTGCAGAAATCCGTTGGCATAGGCCTCCAGATCGCTCTCATTGCGGAAATAGGAGGGAGCGTCGATCTTATTGGGGTCTCCGGCGGTCAGGAAATCCTCGCAGGAGACAAGCCCCGCGGCGACCGACAGAATCAGAAACAGCTTTTTCATCGTTTGCATGGTTTGAGAATTAGAACGTGAGGTTGAGACCCAGCGTCACGGTGCGCAGCATCGGATAGCTGTAACCGTCGCCCTCGGCCGTACGGAAGTCGGAGTCGCCCGCGTTGATGACTTCGGGGTCGTAGTTGTCGCAGTATTTGAACATCGGCGAGGAGGTCCAGAGGTTCTCGCCCGAAACATAGACCTTCAGCCCCTTGATCCGCATCTTGCGGCAGATATGGGCCGGGAAGGTGTAATCGACGGTCAGGTTCTTCAGGCGGATGTACGACACGTCCTGCATGTAGCGGTCGTTGGGCGTGGTCAGCACGCGGTTCACCGAGCTTTCGTTGGTCTGGTAAGCCGAATAGCGGGGCCAGTAGGCCGTGTCCCAGTTGTCCAGCTCCTCGCTGTAGACGTTGCTGCCCGTATGGGCCTTGAGCATGTAGCCGAACGGACGGTTGTACTGCCCCCAGAAGTAACCCGAATCGTAGCGCGGATACCAGTTCTTCTTGGCGACGCCCTGCCAGAAGGTCGAAATGCCGATGCCGTTCCAGTTCAGATTGACGTTGATGCCGTAATGGTAGCGGGCCGAGGTGTTGCCGATGACGGTCAGGTCGCCGTGGTCGGAGAGCGTCTTGGCGCCCTGATCGATCTTGCCGTCCTCGTTCAGGTCGGCGAACTTGACCTGACCGGGGCGCGTCACCTTGTCGGAGGATTGCAGGAAGGACTGCGTGGCGTGGGAGTCGATGTCGTCCTGATCGCGGAAAAGACCCTCGACGCGGTAACCCCAGATTTCGCCCAGCTCCATACCTTCGTAATAGTCGTCGAGGTTGCCCGTGGGGTTGATGTATTTGGTCACCCACGTACGCGAATCCCAGACCATCGCCTTGACGCCGTAGCGGAACTCCTTGCCGGCCAGTTTGAAGCTGTCGCGCCAGCCTACGGAGAGTTCCCAGCCGTTGGTCTTCAGCGAAGCGTTGTTGCCCTTGGGGGCCGCCGTGCCGTACACGGCGGGCAGGCTCACGCCGACGGTATACATATCGGTCGTATAGCGGCGGTACCAGTCGAAGCCCATCGTCAGGCGGTTCTTGAATAGGTCCAGATCGGCGCCGACGTTGTACGTGGTCGAGGTCTCCCCCATCAGCGAGAGCGGAATGGCGCCCGGAGCGACGGTGTAGGTCCCCAGCGCATTGCCGATGACCACGGTCGAGGACTTGAGGGTCATGTAGTCGATATACTTGTAGGGGTCGATGTTGCCGTTGCCCATCGAACCGGCGGAAAGGCGGATCTTGAAGTTGTCGAGCCAGCCCTCGGACCACCCCATGAACTTCTCTTCGGAGAGCCGCCAGCCCACCGAAGCCGAGGGGAAGAAGCCCCACTTCGAATTCTGGGGGAATTTCGACGAGCCGTCGTAGCGGCAGCTGAACTCGGCGAGGTAGCGTCCCTTGTAGCCGTAATTGGCGCGGAAGAAGGCTCCGACGTAGCTCCAGTCGTAACCGCCGACCGTGGGGTCGCTCGTCACGCCGTCCATCAGCCCGAAGCTGGGCTTCGAAGGAACGGTCAGCCCCTCGCGCTTGACGGTCAGGGTGCGGTATTTCTTCTTTTCGAGGTTCCAGCCGCCCAAAAGTTTGAGCGAGTGGTCGCCGCCCAGTTTGGGGGTGTATTCCGCATAGATGTTGCTCGAAACATAGTTCATGTCGTAACGGACGTTCTGGAGCGTGCTGCCCTGACTTTCATTGACCGTGATGGTCGATTCGAGTCCGGTATAGCCGGTGTACATGTTGGTCACGCGTTCGCGCGTGTTGCGCGAAAAGAGGTAAGACAGGTCGCCGGAGACCTTGAGCACGTCTTTCACGAGGTCGATCTCGACGCCGAGCTTGTCCTTGAGCGTGAATTTATCCTCCTGCTGGTAGCTCGTCCCTTCGGCGAACCCGGCGTAACCGTTCAGCACGGCGGCATAGGTCCACGTGCCGTCGGGATTGGTAATCAGGCTGACGGGCTGGCCGGAGTGTTCGACCATGCGCGGCACGAGCTGGTTGCTGTAGTAGAGCATCGGCTGGTGATAGTCCACGACCGTGAAGTCCATGTTGTTGTTCAGACGCAGCCACGGGCGGATGCGCACGCTGCCTTTGGCCCGCACGTTATACTGCTTGTAGCGTTCGTCGCCGACGCGGTAGATGCCGTCCTGATCGTAAAAGCGGCCCGAAACGTAATAATCGGCGTTTTTGCCGCCGCCCGAAATGCTCAGGTTGTGCTCGTGCGAATAGTTCACGTCCTTGTAGAAGGCTTTGGTCCAGTCGGTATTGCCGAAATATTCGTATTTGCCGTTGTCGTTGACGCGCACGCGTTCGAGCGAGGGGTCCGTACTGCGGCGGGCGAGTTCCCTGTACCACGAATCGGAATAGGGCACGATGTTGTTGATCGTCGAATTAAGCTCCTTCGAACCGTTGTAGTAGCCGTTCCATGCGTTGATATAACCCGTCGTCCACTCGTAACCGTCGGTCACGAGGTTGGGCTTGACGGTGCGCGAGTGGATCGAGAAGCTGCCGCTGTAGGTGACGTTCACCTCGCCTTCGGAAGCCGACTTGGTAGTCACGAGAATCACGCCGAAAGCGCCGCGGGCGCCGTAAATGGCGGCCGACGATGCGTCCTTGAGCACCGATACGCTGGCGATGTCCTGCGGATTGACCGTTTCGAGGTCGCCCTCGACGCCGTCGATCAGCACCAGCGCTCCGCCGCCCGAACCGATCGAGCCGGTACCGCGGACGCCGCTGGTCTCCGCGCGCGAAGGCTTGCCGTCGCGCATCGAGATATTGAGGTTGGGGATCGCGCCCTGCAGCGAACGCGAGACGCTCGGATTGGAGCGTTCGGCGAACTGCCTGCTGTCCACCTGATCCACGGCACCGATCAGGTCGCGGCGCTTGACCGAACCGTAACCCACGACGACGACCTCTTCGAGGATCTGCTTGTTCTCGCGCAGCGTCACGTCGAGCGTACTCCGGGCGCCGACCTGCTCTTCGAGGGTCTGGAATCCCAAGTACATGAAGACCAGCACGGCGCTGCTTCCGGAAACGGAGAGCGAGTAGCGGCCGTCGGCATCGGTGGTGACGCCGTTGGTCGTGCCCTTTTCTATGACCGAAGCGCCGATGAGCGGAGTCTGGCTGCTGTCGGTCAGCTGTCCGGACACCGTGACCCGATCCTGCGCATGGGCCGGAAGAATGAGTATGCTCAGCAGCAGACTCATCAGAAGAAAGCGGACGAGGCCCCTGTTCTTCTCCGAAGTTGTCAAATTCATTTTCATAGAGTTAAGGTTAATATTAATAGTAATTGTGTAGAGAGGCTCGGTAATTCTCGGTTTTGGCAGATATTTATTGAAATATTTTAAAAATAGGCGCGGTTTTGGTGCCGATTTGCAGTATGTGCAAAATCGATATTCAAAATTATGTATCTGTAAATTGTTGGTGGGCGTGGTTTGCGTATTTGAATCCTCAAATTGCGTATAATTGACTGCCGCGCCGGAAAAAACCGGACGATACATATATACAAAAAAGCTCCGGACTCTGTTGGGGAGTCCGGAGCGCGGATGTCTGTGCTTTTAATATATAGGTGTCGTTCCGATATGGCCGTCCCTCTCGTCGCCGCCGCCGCCGGCGGCCCGTCAGCTTTGGCCGGAGCCGTCGCCGAAGAGCGCCTTGACGAACTCTTTGCGGTCGAATATGCGCAGTTGGTCGATGCCTTCTCCGATGCCGATGTAACGGACCGGGATGTGGAACTGGTCGCTGATGCCGATTACCACGCCGCCTTTGGCCGTGCCGTCGAGTTTGGTGATGGTGAGCGAAGTGACCTGCGTCGCCTGCGTGAACTGCCGGGCCTGCTCGAAAGCGTTCTGTCCGGTCGAGCCGTCCAGCACGAGCATCACCTCGTGCGGCGCACCGGGGATCACCTTGCCCATGACGTTGCGGATTTTGGTCAGTTCGTTCATCAGGTTGATCTTGTTATGCAGACGGCCCGCCGTGTCGATCAGCACCACGTCGGCGTTGTTGGCCTTGGCCGAGGTCAGCGTGTCGAACGCCACCGATGCCGGGTCGGAACCCATCTCCTGACGGATCATCGTGGCTCCCGCACGGTCGGCCCAGACTTTGAGCTGGTCGATGGCGGCGGCGCGGAACGTGTCGGCGGCGCCGATCCAGACCTTTTGTCCGGCTTTGGTGAGCTGGGCCGCGAGTTTGCCGATGGTCGTGGTCTTTCCGGCGCCGTTGACGCCCACGACCATCACCACGTAAGGTTCGCCCTCTTTGGCGTCGAGTCCGAAATGCTTTTCGGAGCCGTGCGACTCCTCCATCAGCGCGGTTACCTCTTCGCGCAGAATGGACTGCAGCTCGGAGGTGCCCATATACTTGTCGCGCGCCACGCGCTCTTCGATGCCCCGGATGATTTTGACGGTGGTTTCCACGCCTACGTCCGACGAGATCAGCACCTCTTCCAAGTCGTCCAGTACGTCGGCATCGACCGTCGAACGGCCTGCGACGGCGCGGGCGAGCTTCGAGAAAAGTCCCGTCTTGGTCTTCTCCAACCCGGCGTTAAGCTCTTCCTGCTGCTGTTTGCGCTCTTCGGAAGCCTGCGCGGCGGAGTTGTCCTGCTTCTTTTTGAAAATATCGAAAAATGCCATGTCTAATATCTCTATATCCGTACAAAGATAATAAGAATGTTTGGAAAAAAACGTTATATTTGCACTATATACATTTTCAACGATGATGAAAAAAACGATTCTGCTGCTTGTGGCAGCGCTTTGCGGCGTATTGACGGCCGCGGCTCAGGACCTGATCGTCAAGACCGATGCGACGAAGGTCGAGGCCAAAGTAACCGAAATAACACCCGATGCGGTACGGTATAAACGTTTCTCCAATCCCGACGGACCGACCTATGTGCTGCCTGTCGCCGATATCGACTACATTCAGTATGCCAACGGCGAAAAGGAGCGCTTCCGGGCTGCCGAAACCGTGCCTGCGGTGCCGCTGACCCCTGCGACGCCGGTCGGTGAGGCTCCGGTCGCAGCGGCTCCCGCTGCGCAGGCGCCTGTTCAGCAGGCTGCGCCGGTGCAGTATGTGGCCAAGGAGTATCAGATCGGCGAGTTCTACGACCAGAACGGCGTCAAGGGCGTGGTCTGCATGCTGACGGAGGACCGTCGGCACGGACTGATTATTTCGCTCGACGAGATATACCTGCCGTGGAGCGAATTCCGGAAGCCCGACCTGCGGGTTGCGGGCGCCGACGACCGGATCGACGGCATGGGAAATATGGAGAAGGTCGCCGCCTATATCGCCGAAAACAACCTTTCGTGGGATGATTTTCCGGCTTTCAAGTGGTGCCGCGACAAGGGCGAGGGCTGGTACCTGCCGGCCATCGACGAACTGCTGACCATCGGACACAACTACAACGGCGGCACGCGCATACATTCCAACCGTCAGGCCCGCAACCGTTTCAACGACGCGCTCAAGGATAACGGCGGCAAGCGCATGGACCGTCTGGTCTACTATTTCTCCTCGACCGAGAAGGACGAGAAGGAAGCTTATACGACCCATACGGGCATCGAACCTCCCTATGTGATCGAGATTCCCAAGTATAACAAATTCCTCGTGCGGGCGGTGCGGAAGTTCTGAAGCAGGAGTGTTGAGCATACGACAAACGGTGCGTCCCCCAAGGACGCACCGTTTGTCGTATCCGAAGAATTTGCAATCGGCTATTTGTGGGCCAGATCGTGAATCAGTTTTCTCATGTGCTGTTGGAATTTATGCACCGGGTGGATTTCCCGGATGTATTCAACAGCCTTGCAGGATAGTTCTTTGCGCAGTCCCTCGTTTTCTATCAGCTCTTCGATGGCGCTGGTGAAGAGCGGCACTTTGTCGAAGCCGTCGCCGAGTACGGGACCGGTGTAGCGTCCGAATTTCGAAGTCAGATCTTCCGGATTGCGGCAGCTGACCAGCAGTGTGCCGTAGGCCAAAGCTTCCAGAAACGTGATCGGCAGCGCTTCGTGGATGGAGGTGTTGACCAGTATTTTGGCTTCGCGGATATATTTCATTTTTTCTTCGCCTTCGACGTGTCCGACGAAATGAAGGTTCGGGATGTCGCGGTATCCGGCCATGATGCTCTCGTTCTGGGATTTTTCCCGGAAAGTCTGGCCCAGCATGAAGAATTCGTATTGCGGAAGTTGCTTCGCGATTTCGCAGAAAAGCCAGCCCCGCTTGATGGATTCGATGCGTCCGATGAAGAGGATATGGTTCTTTTTGGGGTAGCTCTCCGGATCGAATCCGTAGTCGATGTCGATGGGGTTGGGCATATAGGCAATAGGAGCGTCTCCCGGAAGCCGGTACAGCTCTATCGCCTTGTCGTTGAGAAAATATCCCTGAGAAACGAATGTAACCAGTCCTTTGCCGTAAAGTTTGTTCACGCTGTCGTAGAGGCTCGAACTCCAGTAGGAATTTTCGGGAAACAGTTTTACGGTCTGTATTTCCAGCCATTCGCTCCACGGGCGAGGATCCTGTATCCAGTGGATGATCGGTTTGCTGCGACGTTCGTATTTGAGAATATTGTGTGTTAGTTCGACTGTAAGATAGATGTCGTATTTTTTCTTTTTCAGCCACTGCCGGGCAAAAAAGCGTCCGGGAGGGACAATTACCTTGCGGTTGTCGACTTTTTCTGTCAACGCATTGGGGGCGAACTTCCACCGGTGTTTGTTCGAGAGTAAAACTTCCACCGAGATGTTCGTGTCGGGCAGGTATCGGGCGATATAATTGCGTGCCAGAAACCCGTAGCCTCCGTATGCCGTGCCGCAGGCTCCGAAATATTCATCGACGATCAGGGCGACTTTGACTCTGCTGGGGTATACGTCGATGCCTGCCGCTTTCTTTAATGTGCGCACTATTCGGCTTCGGACGAACTCCGAGCGGAATTTTCTGTAAGGCGTGAGCCGCAGGTATGCAAAATAGCGGGATGCCATGGTGTTGGGGCATCTGCGTTCGGTGGACCATGGTTTGACGTCCCCGTTGTAGTGGATGATGACCGGATCTTTTACCGTATGGAATTTGTCGTCGGTGGCGGTGTAGTTGTAAATGCCGGGAAGCTCTTTGATTTTGCCGCCTCTGAACGTCGTATTTATCACATCCTGATCCTGATATTCGAACTGCGTTCCTTTCTGGGTCGCAGTCTGCAGGAGCTGGTCCGCCGCCTGATCTTTGCGCATCTGCTCCAAATTCATCAGAATGACGCCTGCGTTTATGTAAAGTTCCGCTTGTGACATTCCGAGCCGATATTTGTAACTGATTTGCTCGATCCAGCTGTCTTTGACGCCCGCGCAGTAGTATCCGTCGAGAGAAGTCTCCCACAACGGGCGCAGAGGACCGTTTACGACCAAATCCGAATCGAGGTACAATATCCGGTCGAGTTCCGGCAGCAGTTCCGGCAGCAGGAACCTGTAATAGGTGTGGTGTGTGATATAGCTGATGTTGAGCCGCAGCTTTTTCAGGGCGCTGTCTTCGACGATTATGAACGAGAGCCGGTTGCCGTCGCCGTAACGCCGGACCGTTTGTTCAAATAATTGTCTGTTCCGATCGGAAAAATAATCGGTGAATATGTAGATGTCCAGAAATTCCGATTTGTTGTTTTCCAGAGCCGAGGCCATTGCTACACAGCAATGTTGGGCGTAAGAGTCGTTGACCGTAAAAGCTATGGCGATCCGTTGAGATTCCTGCATTGTTTTTAGTCGAGAATGTTGTTGTTTCAAAGGTAGGAATTTTTCAGCGGATAACAAGCGGTCTTTCCCATAATTGATTTTGCGCACTTGCGGAAGGGGCGTTTCCCTTGATGCAGGATTCGCGGTCTGATCGTGCGCCGACCGCTCTGACCGGGCGATGGTCGCGCTTGCGCGTCTCTTCTGAGACACACAAAGGGCACCCTGTCGGATGCCCTTTGTATTTAAGATCGCTCTTAAAATACTTATTTCTTCTCCTCGAAGAATTCTTTGACTTGGTCGTTGGGGATGATGCCTTCCTTGAACATGTAAGCACCGGTTTTGTCCGACTTGACCATCTTGATGCACTTCGTAAAGTTCTTACCCGTGCCGGTTTTCAGTGTTGCGACTACTTTCTTTGCCATAGAGCTTCAAAACTATTTAATTTCACGGTGAACGGTGACCTTTTTCAGAAACGGGTTGTACTTCTTGCGCTCCAGACGGTCGGGGGTGTTCTTCTTGTTTTTTGTCGTGATGTAACGGGACATTCCCGGAACTCCGCTCTCTTTCTGTTCGGTGCATTCGAGGATGACCTGAACTCTGTTGCCTTTCTTTGCCATTTGTTACTTCGGTGTTTTAGTAAACGGACTTAGGTGCGGCAGCCTCGCGCAGAGCGACTGCAAGACCCTTCTTGTTGATTGTTTTCATGCCGGCAGCCGATACCTTCAGGGTAATCCAGCGGCCCTCCTGCTCAGACCAGAAACGCTTGGTTTTCAGATTGGGACTGAATTTGCGTTTGGTCTTGTGGTGCGAGTGCGAGACGTTGTTGCCCACGATCGCCACCTTGCCTGTGATTTCGCAAACTTTCATTTTTGTTTTCGATAATATTAATATTATTCCCGTAAGGGAGTGCAAATATAAGGAAAAAATGAGAACTAAAGATTAAGTTGCCCGATTAATTTTTAATGTTGAACGTTATTGTGTTGATAGTCAGTGTTTAAACGATTGGAATCGTGAGCGTTAAACGCGCCCCTTCCGTGTAGGAAGTGTCGAGTTCGACCCCGCCGCCCAATGCGCCGGCGATCAGCCGGCAGACGGCCAAGCCCAGTCCCATGCCCTGCGAGAACGGGTCGAGTTTGACGAAACGGTCGAAGATGCGGTCCGCTTCTGCGGCGGGGATGCCCGGTCCGCGGTCCGTGACCGTGAAGGCGATCCGCTTTTTGTGCGAGATCAGGGTGTAGGCGAGCGTGATCCGGCCGTCGGGGGCGAAGCGTGCTGCGTTGCGCAGCAGTTCGGTCAGGGCCTTGGAGAGCAGCAGGCAGGAGGTGTTGACCGGAAGTTGTGCGCATTCGGGTTCGAAGCGGATGTCGAGTTTGCGGAGGCTGTAGTCCCTGACGGTCTGAATGCACTGCATGCAGCAGACGTTGATGTCCACCGGACCCAATGCGGGCGGGGTGTCGGAGGATTCGAGGCCCGCGATGTAGAGCACGTCGTCCACGAGTTTCTGGAGATAGCCGCTGTTTTCCCGGATGATTTCGATGTAGGACTGACGCTCTTCGTCGTCCGCGTCCGGGGCCGCGGCCAGCTCGGCGAAACCTACGATGGAATTGAGCGGGGTGTTGATCTCGTGCGTGATGTTGCGGATGAAGACGCCCTTCATCCGGCTGCTCGCCTCCGCGGCCCGTTTGGCGTGCGCCAGACGGCGGTTCATGCGCGCCGTGAAGAGGAGGAAGAGAACCGTCAGCAGCAGGATGACGCTCAGCGCCGCGATGCCCAGCTGCGTGCGGTGCAGGCGTACTTCCTGCGTCTGCCGCCGCAGCTCCGCCTTTTCGACGTCGAGACGGCTGACGTCGAGCAGCGTGGCGAATTCGCCGAGGGTCCTTTCGTTGTCGTCGCCGACCTTTTTGCGGTAGAGGTCGAGGTAGTGTTTCTGACTTTTGTAGGCGGCTTCGTAGTTGCCGGTTTCGGCATAGGCTTCCGCACGGGTTTGGAACAGTTTGTAGAAATAGGTTTCGCTGTGCCCGGTCTCTTTGAACAGACCGATCAGTTTGTCGAGCGTGGCCAGCGCCTTGCCGGATTCATGTTCGGCGAGATCGATGGCAAGCTGCGCTTCGGTGAGGCTGGCCGTCGTAAGGTATCCGCCGTGTCCCTGCCGGATCCGGTCGAACAGCGTGCGGGCTTCGGCGCTCCGGCCGGTCCGGCTGTAGAGAATCACCTGCTTGAGTTTCAGCGGCCAGATGTATTCGGGCAGGGTGAGCCGCGCCTTGCCTTTTTCGAGCTCTTCGGCGGCTTCTTCGTACCGTCCGGTGTCGATGAGGACGGTGGCCAGCTCGGAATAGAGAATAGGCAGCGAGAATTTGCTGAGGTTGTTCTCTTCGATGAAGCCGATCGCCTTGCGGTAGTAGTCGGCGGCGCTCTCCTTGAGACCGCGGGTCCGGTAGATGTGGCCCAGCTGCTTGTAGGCTTCGGCGATGGCGGGTTTGTAGTCGTCCTGCTCGGCCTGCGCCATGTAACGCTCCAGTTCGTATTGCGCCAGCGTGTATTGCCCGTGCTTCGTGTAGTAGAGAATCAGCCGCGACCAAGTGAAAAAATAGTAGGTCGGCTGGTCGTTGGCGCGCGCGAAGGCCTGCACGCGGGGAATCCACGCCTTGAGGGAGTCCGGTTCGTTGTTGAAGTAATAGTGGTCGGCCTTGAACGAGAGGGCGACGGCCTGCATGCGGATGTCGTTTTTTTCGCCCGCCAGCCGGAACAGCGTGTCGGCCTTGAGCAGGACGACCGAATCGCGGATGTTGTTGTTGCACCAGCGGTAATAGGCGTAAAGCGTGCTGTCTACGTTTTTGTAGGTTTCGGTCTGCGCGTGGCCGGACGGAATCCGGATAAACAGCATCAATAAAAGCAGGGCTTTTTTCATTAGTTTTTGGACTGAATAGTTGCAAAGATATGTAAATATCTGCTGTAAAACAAACTATTCGGTCTTTTGGGAGGGCTATTCGGCTTTATTCGATGCCTGCAGTTCCTTTTCGAGCAGTTCGATGGCGGCCGTTCCGGCTTTCCGGATGACGGCGTTGCGGCTGCCGCCGGCGCGGATCAGGAGGGTGGTGGTGCGCAGCGGGGAGCTGACGGCGATCCACACCGAGCCGACGGGGTATTTGGGGGTCCCCCCCGGGGGGCCTGCGATACCGGTGGTGGCGACGGCGTAGTGCGAATTCGAAGCCCGGCGCACGCCTTCGGCCATCTGGCGGACGACCTGCTCGCTGACGGCGCCGTAGCGGGCGATCGTGTCGCAGCTGATTTGCAGGATCTCCTGTTTGGCGTCGAGGCTGTAGGCCACGACGCCGCATTTGAAGTAGGCCGAAGCGCCGGGCAGGGCCGTGAAGCGCGCGGCGATCGTGCCGCCCGTACAGCTTTCGGCGACGGCCAGCGTCTGGATGCGGTCGGTCAGGATGCGGTGCACCCGTTTTTCCGGAGCGTGGCTGCTGCAGGCGGTCAGCGAGAGCATAAGCGCGGTTGCGGTTGAGAGCAGAATTTTATTCATCGGGGCGTCGTTTTATTTTCCGTTGAGTTCGTCGCGCAGCAGACTGAGGGCGAAGGCGCCGGCGCGGTCGATGATCTGTCCGCGGTCGGAGCCGCACTGTTTGAGCCGGGCGACCGTGCGGCGGGG
>ERZ780083.676-NODE-676-length-13516-cov-3.930540_pt1 | contig 13516 bp, 8 predicted proteins | sample MGYA00511838_ERZ780083 | MGnify/ENA primary metagenome ERZ780083 (study PRJEB29588, sample SAMEA2152602) | human gut metagenome | biome: human gut; feature: human-associated habitat; material: faeces | place: Denmark | collected 2008/2010 ...
GGCATTTCCTATTTACTTTGTGATGCGTGTTAACAAAACTCCCCTCAAAACCGGTTATTGGAAAAAACAGCGTCCCATGACAGGCGTGGAGGCCGAATGGGATCCGGACAATGGCAAATATAAATTGTATACCGGTTATCGCAAGGAGCTGGCGGGAGATGATATCGGCGCCTATCTTACATTCGATACCGAAGAAGGCGAGCAGGTGGAAGTACAGATGGGAGTCTCTTTTGTGAGCATGGAGAATGCCCGCCTCAATCTGGATACCGAGCAGCAGGGAAAGAACTTCGGTCAAGTGCTGGAAGAAGCCCGTCGCCGCTGGAACGATGACCTCTCGCGCATCCTTGTGGAAGGAGGTACGGAAGAGCAGAAAACCGTTTTTTATACGGCACTCTATCATACGCTGATACATCCCAATATCCTGCAAGATGTGAACGGGGAATATCCCGCTATGGAGAGTGATAAGATTTTGACTACCCAAGGCGACCGTTATACCGTCTTTTCTTTGTGGGACACTTACCGCAATGTGCACCAGCTTCTTACGCTGGTATATCCCGAACGGCAATTGCAGATGGTGCGCTCCATGCTCGACATGTACCGCGAACACGGCTGGCTTCCCAAATGGGAACTCTACGGACGTGAGACGCTGACCATGGAAGGTGACCCTTCCATTCCCGTCATCGTCGACACCTGGCTGAAAGGTCTGCGCGACTTTGATATAGAACTGGCCTACGAGGCCATGTGCAAGGGAGCCACCCTGCCGGGAGCGGAGAATCTGCTCCGTCCGGACAATGACGACTACGTGTCATTGGGATATGTGCCCCTGCGGGAGCAGTATGACAATTCCGTTTCGCATGCCCTGGAATACTATATTGCCGACAATGCCTTGTCGCGCATAGCCGCTGCGCTTGGCAAGAAGGAGGATGCCCGTCTGTTCCACGAACGTTCGCTGGGCTACAAGCATTATTACTGTAAGGAGTACGGTACTTTCCGTCCTATCCTGCCTAACGGTGAATTCTATGCTCCTTTCGACCCGAGGCAGGGAGAGAACTTTGAGCCGAACCCCGGATTTCACGAAGGTTGTGCCTGGAACTATACTTTCTATGTTCCCCACGATGTGAAAGGGCTTGCCCGGCTCATGGGTGGAAAGAAGCCGTTCGTAGACAAGCTTCAGCGTGTGTTCGACGAAGGACTGTACGACCCTGCCAACGAACCGGACATTGCATACGCCCATCTTTTTTCTTATTTCAAGGGTGAGGAGTGGCGCACGCAGAAAGAGCTGCACCGCCTTTTGCAGAAGTATTTCAAGAATGCCCCCGACGGAATTCCCGGCAATGATGATACCGGAACGATGTCCGCTTGGGCTATCTTCAATATGATGGGCTTTTATCCGGATTGTCCCGGAGAACCGGCTTATACGCTGTCTACTCCGGTATTTGATAAGGTGACCATAAAGCTCGACCCTAAGTATTGGGGACGCGACCAACTGGTGATAGAGACGGAACGCCCGTCGGCAGAGTCGCTTTATATCCGTGAAATGGAACTGGGAGGAAAAAAACTGTCCCGATATCGTATCACTCATGAAGAACTGGTGCAGAGTGGAAAACTGCGATTTAGGCTTCGATAGGTATTGTGAGTCAGGATAGCATCGGTGATGGTTTAGGTTGCCCGTCGTTGACAGAGTTCATGTCAGTGGCGGGCTTTTCTATGCAGGTTGGCTTCCGGTAGGTTGATAGGGTATTTCGAACCAGAATTCGGAACCTTTCCCCGGAATAGAGCTGACGCCCACTTTTCCGTTCATTTTCTCGGCAATCATGGTGCAGATGGAGAGTCCGAGACCCGTGCCTTGTTTAAAACTGTTTAGCTTGACAAAGCGTTCGAATACATCCTTTTGCTTTTCAGGACAAATGCCGCAACCGGTATCACGGACAAAGAAGCGAATCCTGTCTTCTTGCGGCAGGTGATAACCAATGTCGATGAAACCTTCTTCCGTATGCTTGAGGGCGTTTGACAGATAATTGTTCAGTACTTGTCTTACCCGTTTGGGGACTGTGTGAATAATACAGTAATCCGCACCGGGCAGGAGACGTATACTGACTTCGGACGGAAGTTTCAGTTTTGCCATCGTCTGCATTTCATCAAGCGTCTTGTTTACATCCATATCTCCTTCTGTGAATTCGAGAATGCCAGCTTCGATGCGTGACAGGTCGAGAATATCGTTAATCAGTTGCAGCAGCAGCTGGGTGTTTTCTTCGATGATATGTATGTATTCCTTTGTATCTTCGTCTTGTATTGCATCGGAAAGTATGGAGGAGAAGCCGACAATGGCGTTTAGCGGAGTGCGTATCTCGTGGCTCATATTGGCAAGAAAAGCCGATTTCAGGCGGTTGGCTTCTTCTGCTTTCTCTTTGGCTGCCAGCAGTTCGGTGATGTCCAGTGCAGAACTGACAATCCACCTCTCTTTCCCTTTGTTGTAGGACACCAGCGTTTTGTGAAACGACAGAATATACTCTCTGCCTTTGGGATTGACAAAGTGTTTGATGTAGGACTGGGGAGTTTCCGACTCTTCAACTTCTTTGTCTGTCTCTTGGATGAAATTATCTTGCATTAGGGGTTTGAACTCCTCTTCATAGTGTCCCACAATATCCTCAGCGGGGACTTCCATCATCTCTGCCGCTTTTTTGTTCCATATCAGGTAGCGTCCTTCATCGTTTTTGTCTTTTACTGTCGTGGCGATGGGAAGGTTCTCCAGAATACTTTCAAGGAAGAAACGGTATTTTTCGTTTTCCCGGCGTTGGACTTCATCTTCCGTAATGTCGCGTATGAAGGCCATGACATTATTTCTGTTGAGGTAGACCATGCGCACTGCGATATATAGTTTCTCACCACTTTCTATTCTTATCTTTAGGGTCAGGCTGTCCGAAGTGCGGGTATTCAGTACGCGTAACAGCGACGTCATGTATTTCCGGCATTCATCGGCGTCTGTCACCAAATCTTTGATGTTGAGAGTTCCCAGGTTTTGGAACGGAAGTCTGTTCGCCTTTTCGGTAGGTGTATTGAGCAGTTTTACGACAAAACCTTGTCTGTTCAGCAGATATACCGGAATGTCTATTGCCCGGATAATCTGCCTGTTCAGACTTTTGTATTTATAATTTATCCAGTATAGAAAGCTTGCAGATGTAGCGGCAATCAACAGAAATAACTGTATTTCTCCAAATAATGTAAGATGCATACGCGGTATCTTTCATTTCGTCTGTCCCCGTTGACGAAGGTTATTATATAAAAAGCGCGAGGACTGTTATTGCCTATCTGCATTCGAGGCTCTGGAAAATGCCCACGTCATAAATAGACAACAGTCCCCACGCCTAAGTATATAATAACATAGACGTGAAGAAACTGTTGCTATCATCCCATGACGTTTATTGAATTTTCCAGATTCCGAATAGGCAGGGATAATAACTTTCGCTTCTTGCGTTCTTATCGAATCAAGTCAAAAATGGCCGTTATCACTATAACTGCCAAGACTTTGGTGCAAAAGTAGTATATTTTTTTTGGATGTACGATATGATGAGGAGAATAAAGTGTATATGCAAACAAAGCGTGATGGTATTTGACCGTCACGCTTTGTATAGTCTGCCATTAAAAGTTGTTGTTAGAGAGAATTGTTAGAGGATTTATTTCATGGCTTCTATGGTATATCCTTGTTGTTTCAGAAGGTTCAACACTCCATTGTCTCCGAGCAGGTGTCCGGCACCGACTACGAAAAGGGTGGGGGCTTCCGTCATGATGGCAGGCATCTTTTCAACCCATGCCTTGTTGCGGTTATCCAGCATGGCTTCCATCTCACCGGGCAGCGGGTCGCATGAATTGCCGTCGCGCTCTTCCATCAGTTGCAACATGGCGTCCAGGTCTTGCTTTTCATAAGCGGCAATCAGGCGCTTGCTTTGCTCGATACCTTTCTCGATGTCACTGATAGCGCAGTAGAGGAGGTTTGCCTGGCGTTGCAGCGTCTGGCTGTTGAACAGAATGTCTATTTGTGACTGGGCTGTTTCCAGACCGCCAACTTTCTTGCCTTGCTGTCCGGCCTGCTGCTGGAAGTAAGTGTCGAGCTGTTCTTGCGGGTTGAAGCCCGGAGTATGTTTCATGTAGAGCAGGACGACAAGCTGCTGGTTGATGGCAGCCGGTTTCAGTTGAGCAAGCATGGCGATGTCTACCATCATATTCTCTTTTACAACTTTACCCACTTCTTCGTATTGCTCGGGAGTAAAGAGGTTTTGCAGCGTGGTGTCTTTGGGCATCATCATCTGCTGTTGCATGCTTTGCATGAAGGCGGGAGTCGCCATTTCGCTCATCACAACTTCCCCGTAGACTTGGGTGGTTTCGTTCATGGCCTGCGGCATGGCGGCGATGCTGTCCTTGATGCTGAGTGGAGAGAGATGGTAAGTACCGAAAATATAGGATGGTTTCTCTAATCCTTTACCGGATACTTTCCATAAAAGTTGTGCATTGGCGCTCAGCGCAATGCTGATGAATAAGAGGATGCCTAAAAGTTTCTTCATTGTTTTCTTCTTTTAATAGTTTCTGGACTATCAGTCGGGACAGAGTAAAGAAAATCACAAGAAGGGAAAAATTAGTATTATTTTATTCTTCCTCCGCAGAGCCAGTGTTGGGTGTAATATTTTTCCCGGAGGTTGCTGACTATGACTCCCTGGCTGGTGCTGGCATGTATAAACTTGCCGTCCTTGAGGTAGATGCCTACGTGTGCCACTTTTTTGCGGGAAGCACGGCTGGTGAAGAACACCAAATCTCCCTCACGCAAGTTGCGGCGGGAGATTTTACTGCTCTCTTTCAGTTGCCCGTCTGTGCTTCTCGACAGACGGGTGTGGTAAACTTTCTTATACAGTTGCGATACCAGTCCGGAGCAGTCCGTTCCACGTTTGCTGTCGCCACCTGCGCGATAGGGGGTGCCTATCCATTCGGAGGCATGGATGTATAGCTTGTGGTTGTCCTGCAGTTCAATATCCACTCCCAAACGGACGGATGCCTGCGCCAGGGCTTTGTAGTCCAGGCGTGGCGCGGAAGTATGGCAGGAACTTAAGCCTATCAATATGATGGTAAGAGCTACTATATAAGAAAGATATTTTTTCATGCTTCCGAATTTTTTTCTTCTACCGTTTTATCTTCTTTTTCCGTTATTTCTTCTACGGCTGCTTCTACTACTGTTTCTTCTACCACGGCTTCTTCCTCCACACCGACGTTGAAGTAAGCTTCCAATTCCTGCTCGGCAGAGTTGTTCTCATTTCGTATATCGCGGATAATAACACCGTTTTCTAACAATGCAATACGTGGACAAACGTCCACTGTGTGATTCAGGTTATGGCTGGAAATGATGACGGTGGCTCCGTGCTCTTCATTGTATCTTTTCAGCAAGTGTTTGATTACAGACTGTGAACTGGGGTCAAGGAAGTTGAACGGTTCATCCAGAATCAACAGTTGCGGGTGATGTAGCATAGCGGAGATGATGCCGATTTTCTGCTTGTTTCCGGCAGAATAGTTGCGGATGAATTTTTTCTGCCCCATCACTTCGCCGTTCATGAAGCGTTCGAAGGGAAGCAGGCGTTCGTCTACCTCCTCTTTCTTCAGACCGTACATCTTACCGATGAAGTAGAAGTATTCTTCGGGGGTGAGGTAGTCTATCAGGAAACCGTCGTCTATAAAGGCTCCCGTGAAGTTCTTCCAGTCCTCGCTTTTGCTGACGTCAATGTCATTGATGGTTACATTGCCCCGGTCTGCCTGCAGTAAGTCAAGAATAAGCCGGAAGAGGGTGGTCTTGCCTGCACCGTTGTTGCCTACCAGTCCCAGCATATCGCCTTGCCCGATGGTGTAGTTCTCTATATCTACGGCTTTTTTTGTGCCGAAATTCTTTTGTAAATTGTTGATGCGTATCATGTTAGTGATTGATGTTTAATGATTTCTATTTCTGTCTACTGTCCCTGAAGCCTTCCATATTCTTGTAGCGGCGTTTCATGAGTCGGTGATATACATTCATCAGCCAGAATTTGGAAGTGGCGATGAATGCCACGCCGATGCCGATAAGTATCCAGGGGGTGACCTCTTTGCCAAAGATGGCATTCAGTGCAAAAAGCAGCAGTAAAGGTATGCCGAAAGCACCTCCTGAAATCAGATTCTGCAGACCGGTGCCTATATTCTGCCGGCTGGTCATCTTTGAATTCAGGTCGGTAGTCTTGTTGTTGTAGACTGCCAGTTGGAACAGACAGCAGTATACGGCTCCCGGAATGAATATCAGCCATGCAATGCAACCGAGTACGGATACCTTCCCGGTAACCATACCGGGAATCATCAGAATCGTAGGAATGAGCAATGCAATGCTGTACAGTATGTATTTGGCACGCAGCAGCGAGTAGATAGATTCCTTGCGGCTCATCAGTCCGTCAATGTAATTGCCTTCGTAACCCATCAGTGTGCTGAGGAACATGATGCCGAAGATAATGTAATTATAAAGGACGAAGAAATCTCTCAGACCTCCGTCATACACATCGGAAAAGCTAATGATACTACTGAACATTATCACTACACCGGTGATGGAATAGAGCGAACGCTTACAAATCTTGTTGCGTAGCAATAACTTGAGTTCCAGTCTCATGTATTCGCCTATTTCGCCGTAGCGGTCGAGGAATTTGTATTCGGATACATGTTTTATCCGTGTATCTTCCACTTTGTTCAGTTCATTGTAGATGAGTTTCTGCATCAGGGTGCGGTTGATGAACCACATGAGGGCGATGGCAGCCAGTACACCGATGAATGACAATATATTACCGGTGATGAACCCTTCTCCCAGATTGACAAAACAGTCGAAAAGCGGACTGTTGTCCGGAATGAATAGTGCGGCGGCAATGCCACCATATACTACTACCGGTAATGCCAGCCACCAGATGCGCTCACCCATCAGTGTGCGGCACAACAAGAACCAGTAGTTATTGAATACCATCAGCAGCCAGATGCCAATGCAATAGGTCAGCACACCACTGATTCCATAGAATTTGGTGACGGTGATGATGGAAAACGGAACAAACAGAAACAGCCAGAACAGATTGAAGCCATCCAGTCCGGAACGGATCAGCAGGAAGTCGATAAGACGGTTCCGCTTGATGGGAAGCAGCAGGTAGGGCTTCACTTCCTGGGTGGGTGTTTTTTGGAAAGGCAGGCGTATCAGGAAATCCAGCACAAGGACAAATATCAATCCGGAGTTCATTACGTGATAGGCTTCTGTGGCACCACCGTCAAAGGCGAATGCAAAGGTCGTACCGAAGAATATCAGGTAACCGGCCCAGAAGACGAACATGAAGTACATCCAGAATTTTCCGAATTTACTTTTTTCGTACATCGGATTTCGTTTTTCTGCCAGTTTTCCGTGCTTGCGCAAATCTAAGAAAAGACTCATAGTATTTGTATATATAGAGTTTGTATAAAAAAAGCTGCGCTGCCTTTCATCGAACAACGCAGCCTTCTGTGTGTATGGCTCTCTTATTCTTTGTCAGGAGTTTCAGGACTGATCATTGATACCTCAATCTCGTTCTTCTGCTTGAACAAGTCGTCGGTGAACTTCTGGATGTCCTTCACGGTGATGCTGTTGACAATCTGTTCGTAATCCTTTATCGGATTCATACCGGTGAACAGGTATTCGTCAATGCTTCCCAGCCAGTAGCTGTTCTCCTTCAAGTCTTCGGCATGTTTCTTCAGCATGAACTCCTTCACTTTATTCAAGTCTCCTTCCGACGGACCTGCTTTGGCGATGTTGTCGAGTTCTGCAAAGATAATCTGCATCAGCTTTTCTCTTTTTGCCGGAGCGGTTTCGAATACAATCTGCAAGAGAGCCTTTTCTTTCGGATATTTGCTTAATTGGCCGCCTACATATACACCGTAAGTGCCCCCTTCGTCTTCACGTACCTTGGCTGTATAAACCAAGTCGAGAATCTGGCTGGTCATACTCAGCAGGATGTCATTTTTCAGGTCGTACTTGCAGTCACCGTTCAGCAGGACAAAGTTCGACGCTTTGGCAGTTTCCTGCTTCCGTACGAATTCGTTCTTATAAACTCCCTGGCGCATGTCCACTTTATTGTCCTTGAATGTTTCCTTGCGGTTGATGGCAGGCAGTGAACCCAGGTACTCGGCGATGAGTGGTTTCATTTCCTCCACATTCACATTTCCTACAAAGATAAAGGTAAAATCGCTGGCATCTTTGTAGCGGTCTTGATACATGGACAGAATCTTGTCATAATCCATCTTGTCAATCATGTCCGCCTTTATTCTGGCTCTTCTGGGATGGTGCATGTAAATACCGGCCGAGACAGAGTCACTGAACGCCACCTGGGGATTCATTTCCATATTCTGCAAAGCAGCTTTGTTGCGGTTCTTGTAGGATGCGAAGGCATCGTCGTCACGGCGTGGAGCGGTGAACGTCAAGTAAGTGAGCTGCATCATTGTTTCGAAGTCTTTCGGTGAACAGCTGCCATTGACGGTTTCTGTCTTGTCACCGATACCATAGCTGACGGAAGCTTTCTTGCCGGCCAGAACTTTTTCCAGGTCTACGGCACTGAAATTACCCAGACCACCGACACTCACTGCATCCAGTCCGTTGATGTTGATGATTTCCGAGTCGGGGAACAAGGAACTACCGCCTAGGCTGACTCCCTTCATGCGGATTTCGTCTGCCTTGAAATCTGTCTTCTTGATAATGACCTTGACTCCGTTGGAGAGTGTCAGCGTTGTAGTGCCGAATGTATCATCTGTCTGCTCGGATACAATCTTTCCGCCTTTCGGGGCTTCGGCCATCAAAGGTTCATCCGACACCTTGTCTACGTAGGCAGTCAGTTTTTCAGCTTTAATATCTTTCAGAATCTTCTTGATTGCATCTTCTGTCGGCATTTTCAATCCTTCCTTATCCGGACCGAGAATTGCGACTACCTGGTTACTGTCTGTCACGAGGGCTTGCATCATCTGGTTCAGTGCGGCAACCGGAATGGCGGGAGCTATCTGATTGATGATGGCGTATTCGTTTTCGATGCCCGGAATCGGTTCGTTATCGAGGAAATGACGGACATATTCATCCACGTACTCTTCATTCTTGCGTTTGTCACGCTCGTTATAAGCAGATTCCAGTTGGCGCAGATATTCGGCACGGGCACGGTTGTATTCCGTTTCCGTAAAGCCGAATTGGCGGGCGCGTTCTGTTTCGCGCAGGAGAGTGGCTATTCCATTTTCTATGGCATCTTCCTTGCAGACAACGACACCGGTGAAGGCATCTTTGGTTTTGGCAACAAAGAAATCATCGTCATAAGTGGCGGCATATATATAAGGAGGATTGGCGGTCTGTACCAATTCGTTCAGACGCGCATTCAGCATATTGTTGATGAGCGTGGTTGCATAATTCTGTACCAGATAGCCCATGTCGCCTTTCTGCTCGTCAGGAGTGGCTTCGTGCTTGTTGAAGATGAGGGCTTGTACATTGGACTGTTCCTTGTCCTGATAAACCAATACAATAGGCTCCTTGTTGTCGTTTACCGGATAGTACTCGCGTTTGGCAGCATTGGGCTGGGCGGGAATATCAGAAAACATTTTCTTGATTTGGGCTTCGATGGTGTCCACATCTATATCGCCAACTACCACAATACCCTGAAGGTCCGGACGGTACCACTTTTCATAGTAGTCTCTCAAAGTTTGCGGTTTGAAGTTCATAACGACCTCCATCGTTCCGATAGGGAAACAAGTGGCATACTTCGTTCCTTCGAACATGACTGGAAGCATCTTCTCCTGGAAGCGTTGTATGGCGCTCATACGGGTGCGCCATTCTTCGTTGATGACTCCGCGTTCTTTGTCTATTTCCTTCGGGTCCAGGGTCAAATCGTTACTCCAGTCGTGCAGAATCAGCAGGCAGGAGTCGATGGCTCCCGGAGTAGTGACCGGCACATTGGAAATGTTGTATACGGTTTCGTCTACGGAAGTATAGGCGTTCAAGTTCTCACCGAATTTCACCCCGATACGCTCCAGGTATTGCTTCAGTGCATCACCGGGGAAGTGGGTCGTTCCATTGAAACACATGTGTTCCAGGAAGTGGGCAAGGCCGCGCTGGTCGGCTTCTTCCTGAATGGAGCCTACCTTTTGGGCAATGTAAAAGTCGGCCCGGTTTGCAGGCTGGCTGTTCTTGCGGATATAATAGGTCAATCCGTTGTCCAACTTTCCGATACGGACATTTTTGTCGACCGGGATAGGCGGCATTTGCTGTGCAAATACCTGCTGAAAATTGCAGCAAAGAATTAACGCTACAATCCATAAACCACGTAATAGATGTTTCATATTATTATGAATTTAAATTGTTCTTGAACTATCTGTCGGACAGCCCTTGGATAAATCACAACTTCTGTTGTTTTTTTCGGATTCCATTCCGGATAAATGGAATTTATCTGACTGCTTCCCGGATGCGGACCAATTTGGTCAGCAGGTCTTCCAGCAGGTCGAGTTTCAGCATGTTGGCGCCGTCACTCTTGGCTACGGCGGGATTTTCGTGGGTTTCGATGAACAGTCCGTCTACACCTACGGCAACACCGGCTTTGGCTACGGTCTCGATAAGTTGCGGCATACCTCCCGTGACGCCACTGGTCTGGTTGGGCTGTTGCAAGGAGTGGGTTACATCCAGGATGACGGGGAAACCGAAGGTCTGCATTTCGGGGATGCCGCGATAGTCGATGACTAAATCCTGATAACCGAAAGTAGTTCCGCGTTCCGTCAGCATGACGTTCCTATTGCCTGCTTCCACTACTTTATCAGCCGCAAAGCGCATGGCAAGCGGAGAGAGGAACTGCCCTTTCTTGATGTTGATGGTTTTTCCGGTTTTGGCGGCGGCTACAAGCAGGTCTGTCTGCCGGCAGAGGAAGGCGGGAATTTGCAGAATATCCACATATTCGGCAGCCATGGTGGCTTCTTCGGCTGCATGAATGTCGGTCACGGTAGGTACTCCGAAGGTGGTGTGCACTTTTTGCAGTATCTTCAGCGCCTTTTCGTCGCCGATGCCCATAAAGGAATCCAGGCGGGAGCGGTTGGCTTTGCGGTACGACCCTTTGAATACATAGGGGATTTGCAGTTTTTCGGTGATAGTCACGATACGTTCGGCAATGCGCATTGCCATTTCTTCTCCTTCGATGACACATGGACCTGCCAGTAGGAAGAAGTTTCCGGCAGGATTATTCTTTAATTCAATCATAGGTTGTTACTGATTAAGTATTTTCAATTGGGTATAATCAATGTTATTGCTTCATGCAGTACGCTGATGTCCAGTGGAAAATGACGGTCGAGAATACGTCCGTCCAAATCGACAGAGGCATTTTGCGCACGCAGCACTTTTACTTTTTGCGTACGGTAGGGCATCACTACCTTATGGTTCAGAATCCGCCCTTGGATAAGCATCCACAATCCCGACCATAGTTGCAGCAATTCGGGACGGTAAATGACGGAAACATCCAGCCAGCCATTATAGGGCACTGCACTAGGCGCTTGTCCGTATCCCCACGCACTGCCTATGCAGACAGTCATGATGCGTCCGCGTATATGCTCGCCGTTTATCTTGAGATGCATGCGGTACAGCTTCCGTTCGAAGATAATGGATAGCAGTGCCATGAAGTAAGAGAGGAACTTCACTCCCCAGAAACGCTTGCACTGGTCGGTGATTTTCACGATACGGGCTCCCAGGCCTATGTTGATGGCATTGAGAAAGTAGCGTGTCAGATGCTTTTCACCGTCGTAATAATAGCAGGTACCCACGTCTATTTTCCGGCGGCGGTTGTTGATAATGCAATCCACCGCTTTCTTGTAATCCGAACTCATTTCCCAATAGTCGGCAAAGTCATTTCCTATACCATTGGGGATGATGCCGATGGCTATATTCTCCTTGTCCGGTGCATTGGAAAGCATGATGCCGTTAATGACGTCATTCAGTGCGCCGTCACCGCCTACTACAACAATGGTGCGGTAGCCGTTGTTGGCGAGGATGCCTGCCAGACGCTCTACCGAACCGAACCCTTCGGACTGCACATAGTCGTAAGGCACACCTTTGCTGTCCATGTATTCTTTGATTTCTTTCCACCGTTTCTGCACTTTCCGTGTTCCGGCTTTGGGGTTGTATATCACTCCCAACTTTTCGGGTTCTGCACTCATGATTCTATTTACAATTTGACTATTTACTATTTACGATTTAAATCACCCGGTCACTTTATCATTTCATCATCCTTCCAACTTCTTCTTTACAAAAGCTATCTTTTCTTCCATCGGCCACCGGGCATTCATCCAATGGATGGTAAATCCACGCCGTTCCATACGGCGGAACCAGGTCATCTGGCGTTTGGCAAACTGGTGGATGGCTGTTTCCAGTTGCGTGAACATCTCTTCATAGGTCAACTTGCCGATGACATAAAGTGTCAGATACTTGTATTCCAGTCCGTAATAGATGAGGTCATCCGGTTGGATGCCTTGCTCTATCAGACGTCGCACTTCGTCTATCATTCCTTCTTCCAGGCGCTGGTGCAGGCGGCGGGTGATTTTCCCCCGACGCAATTCCCGGTCGATGTCCACACCTATGATGAGACTGTTCATCTGGGGGAAGGAACGTTCGTCTACTGGGGTATGGGCATAATACTCTTCGATTTCGATGGCTCGTATGGCACGTTTGGCTGTGTCCACATCCGTAGTATTGTGCAGGCTTTTGTAACCTTTCAGTATGTCGGTCAGTTCTTCCAGCGATTTGTCCGCCAGACGGGTGCGCAACTCAGGATTCTCGGGTACGGGCAGCAGACGGTAGCCTTTCAGCACTGATTCGAGATACATTCCGGTTCCTCCACATACAACGGGCAGGCAACCTTTTTGTTTAATAGTCTCGTAAGCATTCAAGAAATCACGCTGATACTCGAAAACATTGTACTTATAGCCCGGGTCGGCTATGTCGATGAGGTGATAGGGAATCTGTTTCCCGTCGACGGTATAGTCGGCAAGGTCTTTGCCGGTGCCCAGGTCCATCCCCCGGTAGATTTGCCGTGAATCGGCACTGATGATTTCCGTATGGAGTTCGGCGGCCAAGGCGGCTGCAAATGGAGTCTTTCCTGAGGCGGTAGGCCCTAATATGGCGATTAAATCATAGTCCGGCATAGCTTCATTCTTTTATATCTGCAAAATTACGAAATAATTTTAACCTGTTTGATATTCAATCACTTTTTTATCAAGATAAGGAGAGGGAGAAGGATTCTTTATATTTTCGTTCTTGTACAAAATGAATTCCCACCTCCACGCACTGAAAAAGAATTTTTCATTTCATTTCTCATATTCTCATTGTTTTTGATAAACGAAAGATAATCAGATAGATATTTTATGAGAAATACTTTTTAAAACGGCATTTCTCATAAGTTTACCCGTATTTTGGCTCAAAATCGACCTTATTCTCATAGGGTTTCAG
>ERZ780083.685-NODE-685-length-13399-cov-8.792566_pt1 | contig 13399 bp, 16 predicted proteins | sample MGYA00511838_ERZ780083 | MGnify/ENA primary metagenome ERZ780083 (study PRJEB29588, sample SAMEA2152602) | human gut metagenome | biome: human gut; feature: human-associated habitat; material: faeces | place: Denmark | collected 2008/2010 ...
CGTTTACATAGGCGTTGGAAATGTATTCGATTCCGGAGACGCCGCAGACGCGGCGTATCTGACCGATGGCGTCGAACATGGCTACGTGGCTCGACGACATGCAGACCACATGGCGTACGGGGGCTTTCACGATCTGGCCGTCGAAATCGGCGGGAGGTTCGATGCCCTCGCGCAGAACGAGCAGATGCTGTTCGACGCCGCTTCCGCCCTGCCACGGGGTGCGGACGGTGACGAGCGTCGCCGCATTGCGTTCCGTGCCGCGGATGTCGAACCCCGAAGCGTATGCAGGGGTATAGACTTCGGTCGTGAAATCGGCCGGAGTGTAGCTCGCGGAGCCTCCGCAGGCGGTGCCGAGAAGCGCCAGCAGGAGCGGTATGAGGGGCGGGAATCTTTTCATCGAGGACAAAATTAGAAAAAAATCTTGCAGAAATGTGCCGGTTTGTGAAAAATATACTATATTTGCACTCCGAAACGCTACGGGGTGTAGCTCAGCCCGGTTAGAGTACGCGTCTGGGGGGCGCGTGGTCGCAAGTTCGAATCTTGTCACCCCGACTGATGGAAAATCCTTGATATTCAATTGAATATCAAGGATTTTTCTTTTCTGGTATATAGTCTGAAAAGCGGCGGTGGTACACAAGTGGTACATAAATGGTCGCTATTTGGAATTTTATTCTTTAGGGAGCTTAAAGAAACTAATGATCATAAAATCATCTAAGTATCAGAGTACTTCTGGCGTTTATAATAATCCAAGATATACTGGGAAATTATTACAGACAACTGAAATAGAGTTTGTTCTTTTTTCTTTGGTTTTAATTGACACTCCCATATTGTTATAACATTCCAATGTTTTTGTTTGAGGTCTTTAATGTGTTGTAAGTCCCGCTTTTGTGTACGCTCAATTTTGTTCTGCCACCATTCTGTTTTTGTCTTTGGCAAAACGAAACAAGGATACCCTTCATGACCATGCCAAAAACAGCCATTAATAAAGATTGCAATTTTGTATTTCCCAATCACAATATCAGGCTTTCCGGGTAATTTTGCGACATTTAATCGGTAATGGTATCCTAAACTAAATAAATATTTTCGAACAATTAATTCAGGCTTCGTGTTTTTACTACGAATCCTCGACATATTATAACTTCGGACTTGTGATGTGTGTACATCAGCCATTGTTATCGGAATTATCCGTAATGGATGAATGGAGTTTTATATAGTCATAAATATTATTTGCTAATGCTTCTGCAGCAACAAAAGGGACACCGTTTCCTATAGCTTTAAAAGCGTTCGATAGGGTTATATCTTTAGTTGGTAAAACAAAATCTTTAGGAAGCGATTGTATTGCCAAGGCCTCTGCGACGGATAATCTTCGGGCTAAATAGGGATGTAGATGTACTTCATTATTTCCGTAGGCAGCTGTTGGGGAGTAACGCCATCTGTGGAGCCTTTTATACGATTTTTTTTTGTCGTCTCCTTCTGGAATTGTTTGAAAACGGGATAGACCGCCTTTAGGTTTGAAGTATTGGTCTTTATTTGGATGGTGTCGGACGTCATTTTGATTAAACCAATGTTGAACTGTTAGTTCAATCGGAATGTTTTTCGGAGCTTTAGTTATTCCGTTTTCAACAAAAGGATGGGTTTCCGGCCATGGAAGTTTTTTTACAGATTCAGTGTTATATTTCTGGAATTTATTCCAGTTAAAATCTTGTAAAACGCCGTTGTTAGCTATCATATGCAATGAATCAATCATACATTGATGAAATCCGATCAAAATTATGCGCTCCCGGTCTTGTGGAGCACCATAATCGAGTGCATTGATTAATCTTTCTGTATATGCATATCCTGCTTTGCGGAATTTTGTTTTTAATTCTTCAAAAAATTTGCGGTGCTTTTTTGTCCTGTATAAACCTTTGACATTTTCAAAAAGAAAAAAGTCAGGTGTTAACTTACAGATTAGCTCTGTATAAGTGTTTGATAGCTTGCCATTTTCTCCCGTTTCCCCTTTATTTTTACCTGCAATAGAAAAATCAGGACAAGGAGGCCCCCCTATGAATCCAATATAACGGTAATTCTCTTTTGACTGTTGTAGTTTTTTCTTTAATTCATTTAAATTGCTTTCTTGAAGAAATGAAGTAATATCATTTACCGAATAACCGAATTCTGGCTTTTCAATTTTCATCTGCTTACGTGCATGCTGATATATCTCCATAAACGGCTGATGAATTTCATTAACGAAAAGGGTCTGAAAATTTTGGTTCATTTCAAAGCCCAAATCCAAGAAGCCTGCTCCTGCAAAAAACGAAAATATTCCTATTTTATCTTTCATATTTGATTTGATATAGATAGCTAACTGTACGAGTTGATTTTTGATGTTTACCGTTTCTTTTTAGTCATTGGTTCCATAAAGGACTCAATAAATTCGTTTGTTACTCCCTGTAACTTATATCTCATACAGATAGAAAATAAATCCTCCACTTTAGAATATGAAAAGTAGAATAGATTCATATCAGCAAATTGCTCTGAGTTTGCTTTTGAAATGACATTATTACGGTCTTCGTCCGGAGCCACAATAATATATCTTGTTAATATCGAAGGAATCGCTTCTTTTAATTTGTGCATCCGAACTAAACCGCTCGTGGTGCCGGTCGTATGTTCTACCTCAAGAACTGCGGGTAAATTTTTTTCTCCGTCAAACCAAATACAATCGATAAGTCGGGCGGAGTCAATAGCATCGTTAAATCCGGAAAGCACATTCTTATCATCTCTGATAGATTGTATGATTCCCGGATATTCACATAGCCGCTTCTCGTTGTATTGCACGTTCATATCATTTTGGGCAATCCATGTACGGTAGCCTAAACTGTGTCCAATATGATACAATGCAATTTGTATCTGCAAATGTCTTCTGATGACATTTATATCCAGTCCTTTAGTCGTAAATTCCAGTAGTTTGTAAGATACATCATAAACAGGGATTTCTGAAATCTGGATATCCGTTTCCGTGGGGGACATAATCCCTTTTTTATGCGGGGCATCTGGTTTCCATATGACATGTTTATGGCCAGCCTGAATCTTAATATTGCCGTTTTTGTCTTCGATACGACCTGGATAGCAATAATAAAATTCCGGAGTATGAACCAAGAGCGTCTCAAGCACACTTCTGGTATTGTAGCTGGCCCCTAATATCCTGTCAAAATTGATTGGAGAATCTGGTTTGAAAGCATTGGCTATACGCCAAATCATATCAGATGAAATGGATTTTATTGCAGCTGTAGTTTCTGTTTGATTTTTGCTTGGATCCCACTGTTTGATGTGTATTGGGCCTTCCGGGAGTTTTACCGTCTCAATTTTAATAACTCCGTGGTTGCCGGGATATATGTAGTTATATAGAACTTTTTTGTCTAAACTATTAATTGCACATATAATATTTTCTGCTGTTAGCTTTTTATTATCCATAGCATTTAATTTTTTCCAAAAGTACAAATTAAATTATGGATCTGCAAAAGCATAGAAGCAGATTTGGTTAGTTGTTTATAGGTTATGTGGCTGTCGAAATAAAGAGATAATTAAATTGAAGTCTATGTTATGGACTGTATAATTGTGTTATGATATCTGCTGTTCATATTTAATAAATGAACTGTTATACTGCATGACATACCAAGTGAAAATAAGTGAGTTATATTATTGGGGCGACGAACCGATCAGCAACAAAATCGAATAGTCGGTTTCCGCCAGTTTTGCATCCGTGCCGCAGCCCCAGACGATGTTTACCTGCGGGGCAAATTCATGGATGACGGTTAAGAGGCTGCATAGGTCGTCGAAACTAATTTCCGATGCGGGATGATAGCTTACTTTTACAATCACGTCGAGGTCGGCTTCGATGTGCAGGGCTTCCAATTCGGTGCGGAGTCGCTCCGCCAAGACGGGCATTGCACCCTCGACCGTAATTAGGGCACAAGATGCCGCGCTATTCAAAATGCGGTCGAAATCGTTCCGGACGATTTGCACCATGTCGTCTTCCGATGGGCTGAATTGGGTGTCGAGGTAGAGCCTGATTTCTTCTTTGTTTTTCATGTTATCTTGTTTTTGGGTAATACATTCCGGCTGTGAATACGCAGGTCGTTTCAGCCGATATGTACTGGAAAATCGTCGTTGCAGCTTGCTTATTTAAGTCCTATACACTGGCTTGAAATAGGCGAATAATGAATTTTATCGAGTCTCCGACTACATGAGCTGTAATCGCATCGCAGTATCTTCTGTCGGGATTTAACAAAGCGACCTGCCGGGTTGCGGCAGGTCGGGACAACTAAGAACGGTCGGGATAAAGATTCGGAAAGGATTTGGATAACAACTTACAGCTATGGGCTTTATCCGCGACCGGAATTATGTACGAGGATGTAATAATTATTTGTCTTTCTCCAATTTACGGGTGCGATAGATAATAAGCAAGCCTAAACAGAAAATTCCAACGGCAATTTCTAATATGAGTGTAATGGCTGTTGATGTCCAATTATCCAGTCCTCCATGCTGATATCTGTAAATTCCAATCAGGGCGGGACTTGCAAGAGATGATAACAATAGGAGTGCTTCGAGGTATTCATTCAATGTTTTCGCCCATGTATGTTTCGTGCATAGATTTCTCCAATAGCAAAAACATATCACAAATAATTTGTAAATGATCAAATAAAAAGCAACTCCTCCGAGAATCAATGAAAAAATAAGCATGATAAAATAGTTTTTGGATGATTAATCGATTTATTCTTCCCAATTGCCGACTTCATTATTAGCTTCTTCCATCGAGCCGAATTTGATACCGGGATAACGGTCGAAAACATTTACTTCTTCATCAATTAGATTGATTATTTCCTGCCGGTATTTAATCGTATCGAGGAAGAGTTTGTAGGGGGCGCGAACTTCTATGAAAGGGCCGGTACGATTAGAAGATGTCTTGGCGAATCCGGTTTCCATGATAAACTCGCGGTTGGAATTGGGAATGCAACGGAGTTGCTTGATGTCGCATCTTAATTCGGTCGGATTCCTATGGAGAAACCGCTCCAATTCGTCGAAATCTTCAGCATAACGCCGGTATGCAGCCCTGTACGTACGCTGGGCAGTTCGGACATCCTTGATGCGGTCGATAACTTGTGCTTTGCGTTCGTTTAATTCGTTTTCAAAATGGATAGGAGTTGATATCTGGGAACCTATAGTACTTATTACAGCAAATAAAATCGGCAATAGAGAGATGATTAATCCTGCTATTGCTCTGCCTTTTGGGTTAATGCGGAGGCCTATGATAGAAAATAACAATCCCAATAACCATAAGTTACTTATTAAGACTGGTAAAATGAGTATGAAAAACAGACTCTTATTGTTTGATAAATTTATGATATACCCTTCGAAGGAAAATAATATGAACGACATAAGGACTAATACAAGTCCGGCTGTTCCAATACGATTGTTTTGTTGAGTCTGTTCATTATTATCTGAGCCAATAGTTGTATTCATGGGATAAGATTATAAGTTGAACGTAAGAACGCTGCGGCATAAACTAAAAGTGTTGTTCATATTCTTCGTGAGAGAGGTAATAATAGAGGAAACAAGAGCCGATTAAAAATACTAACAACATGACTGATGAAATAATTATTCCTGCCGTTGTTTGTTTCGTTTGACGATAAGTTGCTCCAATGCAGGAAATGACAAGGGATGCTGGCGATATGACACCACTTCCAAGAATTGAAAAAAGAGATAGTATAAATCCTAATCTGCCTATATTATCCATCGCTTTTTCTGTCGCTTGGGTTGATGTTAAACTTGCCGAAATTTTGTTTGCAATCTTTTTCATGTGGTAGATTTTTGATAGGTTACAATAAAATAGAGACTATGCTGGCAAGGGTTCCGACCAGTGCAACTAAAATAATCAGGTCGATTATCGAAATGATAAAGCCCGTAATCGCTAATCCTCGCGGACTTTTAAATATGCCGATCAATGACAGCAGGAATCCCAGAAACCAAACCACCCAGCCTACTCCCGGGAGCCATGATAGAATCAGGGCGATAAGAGATAAAACGAATCCGGCGGTTCCTGTCCCGTTAGATTGACGAACGGGCTGCTGAATGATGATCGTCTGGTTATGATCTGTCGGTGATGTGGTTCTCGGATTCGTGGTCGGGCAGATTGGATGCCCGCATTTTAGGCACGACGGGGCGTAACGGGATATTTCCGTCCCGCAGGCTGGGCAATGAATCAATAGCGGTTCTGGTTGTGAGGTTTCGACTGTCGGCAATTCATCCGGTGCCTGCGGAACTTGGGACGGAGCAGTGGGCGAAATAGGCTTTTTACGCAAGTATCGAAACGTGAAAACGAATAAAAGAATGATGATGATTGTAAATACAATGCCGCTCACTCCACCGAGGTATTCCTGCCATACAGGTGAGTAAAATTCTTCCATAGTTTTATTATTAGATAGTAAAGGTAGTGTTACATGGTTGTTTTTCTCCAAAGCGAAGTCGGGGTTTCTTCTCCGTTCATGTTTGTAGACGTAACTTCTCCGATCTTTTCAATCTGCAAATCCCTGCTGTTGTGACCGAGATAGATGCCTATACGGTTTGCGATGATTACATTACGATTCCGGATGTCGCCTTCGTCCGCATGTGCGATCAACATACGTTCGTAATAGTCTTTGAAATCTTGCGGAAAAGGATTGGTAACCCGGTGCGAGTCAAAGATAGATTCGGCGATGTTCTCGTAAATGTACTTGTACAACGCATCGTTGCCTAATTCTTTGAGAATTGAGTAGGCTGTAATTTCCTCCATGACGGTAAGTGTTTGCGCCACCCAGCCCCGACTTGGCATGATTACAAAAAGAAAGTGTGGAGCTGCCCGTTTAATTCGAATAGAGGTTCTGGAATACCTTTGCTGAAATAAACTGACACAAGACCCCACACCTGTATAGTATGGGGATTATAATCTCGCATACCAATACAAGTGATGAGTGCCGTCGTTTACCCTCAGCAAATTGAATTTTCCAGATTCCTATTCGAGGTTAAATCGAAACACTTTCACCAATATACGCCGCTTGCGCGACAAGACAAAGGTAAAAAATATTTCGCAATTGACGACACCCATCGGGGCCTTGTTGTGCAAATTTCGCCAAACATGCTTTCGGGTATTATCTACGCAGGGATGCAGATATAATAAAAAAGCTGGAGTCTTGAAGGACTCCGGCTTCACTCGCGGCACGATGAGGTTATTTGAAAGTGATGCCATGCACTCGACAATGATAAAAGAAAGTCGCTATATCTACTTCGCTGTGCCTCCTCATGCACCATTCGAACATGCTTTCACATTCGTTATGATAGTAATCAGGATGCCACTGACTCACTAAGTGGAATAGCCGTCGCCCTTCTACATCTCCGAATAAGCCGGCAAGCGCTTGCCCGATACCAATCCATATTTTACGCCCCCGGGTGATGTCTTTCTTCTTCTCGCAAATAATATCTATCAACAAATAGCATCGTTGTTTAGCCTTTTCCTCTGCCTTTGCTGTCATAGGTCGCTTTATCTTGCGTGGCGCAGCGTACCTGTTGGGTTTGCAGTGCAGATATGGTACGGCATTGGGGTTGAAATAGGGTTTGGGATCATAGCTTGCCACTCGTAACCGCACGACATCGCTGCCGCTTTCATCGACGATTAGTCCCGTCCGTTCTCGTATTTCGTCTACGAGGGCATAAAATTGATCTTTATGGCGTTCGGGGTAGGCAATCCTGAAGACGAGGCACAATCCGTTGCCGCCGACGGATAATCCGGCATAACATAAACTGCTAAATTGCTTTTTCAATATCTTCTTAGCCAAGCCCCATCTTCTTCGTACATTGGGATTCTGCTTCCCGTCTATGTCTATACAGATACAGCGGCTATGAATATGTTGAAGTCGTTTCTTGGCGCGGGTGTCGAAAATACCTGCTACGGTTACGCATGGAAGGTCGAATTTCTTAATCCGCTCTCGTTCTTTTTTGTCATTTGACCATCGGTATACCTCGACCCAATCATAATAATCGGCCGTCAATAGAAATTCCCACAAGTTTACCGTGTCGCATGGATTGACGCAGGTCATGTTTCGAAAAAGTGATACAGCGGGTCCCTCGGCTCCATCAGGCATCTGAACAACGGTGTTTGTCATTGAAAGAGTGATTTTCTGTTCCATATTTGTAAAATTTACATTTTTTATTACATTGTATATGCGCTTTTTGGGCGCTGATTTTCATAGCTCTATAATTCGACTTGTTGTCTGCTTGTTGTTGACTTTCGGATCAGTTGTTTCCGTTAAAAATAAGACGGGATGTTTTAAGTCCCGTCATTATCCGCTTTCTCGTCATCATCTTTCCCGCCCCAATTACTCTCAACTTTTCTATCATATTTTTGCGAGCTCACATCCACCTGCTTCCGCCAACTGACGAAAGATTGCATAATACGTGCTGGTGTCTTTGTGGGCGGTTCCTTCCGATAGAATGCATAATCCATCAATACTCTGAATGCCCTTAAATGAAGCCGCTCCGGCATTAATTTAATAGATTCGTAGAATGAGATGAAACACACAAAAGATTCTCGGGGTTTCTGTCTCCGGTGCTTCTTGGTTACCTCCCTTTGTTGCTCAATAAATTCATTCATTTCATCTTCTGAAATGTCAGACAGCATCTTCAATGGATCAAATTCGTTATTCATAAATTTTTAATTATTAAGTTTTTTGAATTGTTCTTTACAGTATTGCCCGACGGTGGGGATTGAATTCTCTTTCATCCAGTCTTCGATTTCCTGTCGGATGAACACCAAGCGCCGTCCTCCGTGGGCGGGCCTATGAAATGGGATGAGCCGTTGATGCGTGAACTTGTAGACCGTGGCCTTTGAATAGCCCGTAAGTTTAATCACATCATCGATGCCCATAATTTCTGGTGGAGGTGATTCCGGCTTATTGGGATAAGAGTTGGGGCGGTTGCCGAAGCCGAGGCTCACGCAGAGTTCGATAAATTGCTTTACCGTGAGTCCCGCGATGGGGAAATCATCGGGGAAATTGGATATGTTGTTGTGTGCGTCCATAGCTGTTTGATATGTTTGCACACTCTCTATACGAAAAACAGGGCTTAATAAAAATAATTAAGCCCAAAAATCGGGATTTTCGGGCTTTTTTGAGGGGTTTGGAAAAATACTTTATTAACTTATCCTTTTTGAGTGCTATTTTAGACTTGTGCTAAAAAAGGCTTAAATGCACGTAGAATTTTTACATCATCGTCATATTTATCTTTCCGTTGTGACACGGCTTTTATTTTGTGCGCTGCGCTCCAAATGGTATTATAGGAATTGATCTTTAACTCCTGCATGATCCAGCGATAGGACGTAGGATGTCGAGCATATAATGTTGCATACATAATATAAACCCATATTCTCAGATCGAGGTGGGTTTTTGCGAGAAAAGTTTCCCTTAAAATTGAAGTAGTCTTTTTGCAATCTCTGCATATAACATAGCGATAATTAGAACGATACTGCTGTATGTGGCTGAATCCGCCGCAATGACCGCAGTAAGTCGTTTTTGCCTGAAATATGAGGGTGAAAACCTTGTCTTCCGTTGGAAATAATTTCAATATTTCAGCATATGGTTTGGGATAGTAGGCCATACAGGAGAAAATGGATTACAAGGCAAGATATTTTTGTAGTTTGCTTATGCTATCCTTGTGCTTCTGTGGATTCTTTTCTTTCAGCTTTCTAATATTGAGTAGCTTCCATTGAACCGACGGATAATGCTGGAAATCCCGGTACTCCGATGCCTCCCAATCCGGCGTCCCGTCCTCGAATCCGAGTAGAAACGCCTTGTCGGTCGGTGTCAGATGGTCGTTGATATACTCGACCAGTCGGCGGCGGGTCACTTCGTACTGTTCATAGGTGAACGGCGTCGAGGACATGCCCTCGAATTGGTTGGTCAGGGCGTCGCGCTGGTCGTTGAAATTGGGATTGAGCGACTCCAAGATCGGGCGGTCGCTTCCCAGCAGGCAGAAGATGAATCCGCGTTTGATCTCGTCGAAGTCTTTGATATAATCGAGTATCAGGTTTACATCGAACAGGTCGCGCGGGTGCTGGCGGTCGAGTGCAGCCGTGATCTTGCCGCCGTAGAGTTGCGACAGTGGCACGATGCGGGCTTTACAGAATACACCGAAATCTTCTTGGGCGAGGTCGCATAAGGGCAATTCGACGGGCGGTGCGATGATGCCTCGCTTCACGTCGTTTACCTCCACTTTGACGAAATGCCCGTTATGAGTGCAAATCAGTTTGTTGGGAACTTCGCGTACTGCAATGCCCGGTATCGCGGCCTCGATTTTTGCCTTTACCGCTTTCAGCCGTTCTTTGATATGGGTGAGGCTTGCTTCCCGCGGTTCAACGGGGATGTAGGTCAGGTCGATGTCTACTGAATATCGCGGCAAATTTTGCACGAACAGATTGATTGCCGTGCCGCCGTGAACGGCAAAACATTCTTCCGCCGAAATAATCGGGATGATGCGGAGCAACAGCCGCACTCGCTCTTTGTACTCTTGATTAATCATTTTTCAGTTCTGCCGGAATTGTGATTTGGTACTTCTTATCGTAAACACCTCCTTTGGTGATTACCCGCTTGCCGCTGCCGAGGTCTATCCGGTCGAGGTCGAGGGCCTCGAACCACGCATGACGGGCCTTTTCGGCCATAAAGAGGAACAGCCGTTTCACTTTGACGGAACGGCACTCCTCCAACAGTCGTTGTACATTCTTCGGCGGGAGTATCGACAGCATTTCCATCACATAATAGAGGTCGGTAATGTCATAATATTGCGGTGCGAGGTGCAGACACTCCATGAATGCCCGTTCCGGGGTAGAGATCGGCAACTCGAAAACCCCTTGTCGGGTGGTGGTGATTCCGGTGTCGGAATTGAATATTTCGGTGGTAAACAGCCGGAGTGTCACACCCCAGTCATATTTTCTGAACCAAAGCGGTAAATACTCCTTTTGTGGCGCAGACAGCGAAACGGTCGGCCTGCCCATCGGGAGGTAGTGCGAATATCCGTGGATTTCCAGTGCCGACATGGCTCCGATTGTCAGATGTTTGTCAGCCTGTGTATTGAGGCTGTACATGGCTCCGTATAATGTCGGCGTATCGCCCGTGCGGATCATTACACCTGTGCCTATAGGAGTCAGCCAAGCGGATTTTATGTAGCGGTGCTGTAAGTCGTTGGAGATGTTTTTGAGTTTCATCCATGACGACAAATAGACTGCTCCGGGTGGGAGGGACTGTAATAGTTGGTTTATTTTTGTTTGCGATGTTGTACTCATAGTACAAATATACAAAAAATATTAAACTATTGTTGGCCTATTACAAAACTTTCGCCGCCTCATTGATTACCTTGTTGTCGAAACTGTCGAGATAGGTATTAGTCGTTTCGAGGTCGGCATGGCCGAGCATCTGCGAAATGATTTCGCGCGGGATTTTATTGTATTGCAAGGTCATTGCCATTGTATGACGGCTTACATAGCTTGTCAAATGATAGTCGATGCCGAGTTCTTCGGCCAACGATTTCAAATATTTTTGATATTTGGCGTAACGGCTTCGTATATGGTTGTATAGCTTCTCGCCCGTATAGCCGGAACAGGTAATGATCGGTAACAAATAGTTATCGACGGTAGGCGAGGCCGATTTCAGCCGTTCAATCAATCCCTGAATCTCCGGTGTGATATGGATTCGGATGGCGGTTACGTTCTTTTGGTGCTTAATCTTGTTGCGTTTGTAAACGATATAATTTCCGTCGGCCAGCCGTTGAATATGATCGGTCGTAAGGTAGGCCATATCGACGAACGACATTCCGTAGCAGTAGTAAGAAAAAAGAAAGAGTTGCCGGGCGTATTCGTTCTGGGGATTCTGTGCGGGCGTATCTTTGAGTTTTTGCAAGTCTTGAGGCGGAAGGTAACGCTTCTCCGTCGCTTCTTCCAGCTTGGCGATCTCGAAGCCGCCTTTTCCGAAAGGATAGGCTGCCTCCGAGCCGATACCCTCCCGGTTCGCTTGATTCAATATCGCCCGCAATGCCTTGAAATAATATTTGCGGGTATTGCCCTTGCAACCCCGCTTTTGCAGGAACGTATCGAAATTGCGCACGTAACGCAGATCAATGTCGGAGAACAGCCGTTGATTCAGCTTGCCGTCGTAATATTTGAGCAGTCGAAGCGTTTCGAAATAGCATTTGGCGTTGCCCGTATGTCCGGTATCCTTTAATGTTTGGATGTGACTTTCGAGGTATGCGCAGAATTTGCCCTGCTTGGAGGGGTTCAAAAATGTTTCCTCAAATTGGTTCAGTGTCCAGTCGATGCCGTCTATCTCGAATTTCTCGATAATCTCGCGGGCGCGGGCCTTGACCTTGTCCAGAAAGGCATTGTCCTGAATGCGTTTCTTATTGGCCTCCCGCTGTTTTTCGCCTTTCAGATTCCGTTCGATGGTAAGTCGTTCGGCCGAATTGTCCCAATAGGCCGGATCGACGTATAATTTCAGACTGATGCGCTTGCGACAGCTATTTTTGGTGACGCATAATTGGAGAATGTGATACCCCATTGAATTGGGTTTGTATTTCCGTAAAACGATGCGAACCGAATAGGTCATTTCCCGATGTAAAATAATTGGTGGTACAAAAGTGGTACAAGAAAAATCGCAATAGATGACAATAAGGCAAAATTGCAATTATCTGTACGTGATGTAAATATACTAAAATAAAGTTAATTACTTTTATCAGAAAAAATAAATTTCTCCTCTGGGGGGCGCGTGGTCGCAAGTTCGAATCTTGTCACCCCGACAAGCCGAGAGTCAGCCGCTTATGTGAAAACATAGGCGGCTGATTTTGTTTTGGCGGCAGTGGCTGTAGACGGGCGGCTGACGTCACGGTCGACGGGGAAAAGGGCCGGGACCTTCGGACGCCGGGCCGGGGAATGTCGATTTTTTTTCGTATCTTTGCATAAAACCCCGTGTTGCGGCCGTTATTATTCATGTCGTGCAGACCGCAGATTTTTGCCTTTACACCTCTCCGATAGCAATTCTGGATGTTTGCGGCGGAAAAAATGTCGATTTTTCCCGGAATGTTTTTCAAATGCGGAGGAATTTGCCGGGGGTTCTTGCGATCAGCGGATTTCTGCGATTTTTTTTCGCGCCGGGCCTGTCCCGCACTTCGTGAGACGACGCCCGCGATGCGGGATTGCGGCGGTCCCCTGTCAACAGATGCTTAACACGAAAAACAACAGCTTATGAAACAAAGAAAAATGCTTGCGCTCACGCTCTACCAGCTTGGACAGCTTTACCGTCAGGAGTTACCCGAACTTGTCGCCGCCGCCGAGGCGGGACGCGAC
>ERZ780083.686-NODE-686-length-13399-cov-2.771808_pt1 | contig 13399 bp, 17 predicted proteins | sample MGYA00511838_ERZ780083 | MGnify/ENA primary metagenome ERZ780083 (study PRJEB29588, sample SAMEA2152602) | human gut metagenome | biome: human gut; feature: human-associated habitat; material: faeces | place: Denmark | collected 2008/2010 ...
ACAACTACAACTTCAAGATTTTTCAGCAAATAATTCCGGATTATCCTTAATAACCATATACAGGGCAGAAGCAAGTTCTTCAATTTTCTTTTCTTCGTGTTCCGAATAACCAAGATGCACCATAACACCGTGCATTAGTTCGTGAAGAAAATCCGCTTCCATCTTCTGTTGTGCCTGTGGACAAATTCTGATTACAAGATCAGAATAATTTATTTCGCCAGAATAATTTACATTTCCAAGGTCTAACTTATTTGTGATTTCCACAGTATAAGTTTTACCGCCTATCTTTACAGCCTTTGGAATGTTCATTCAATAACCACCTTTCAAAATGTCACTGCAACATTCAGAATTGCAGCAGCCAACCAATAAACTGTTTTTCGCCAATCCTTTTCTGTTGCATATACGATTGCTGCACCTACATCCAAGAGCATTAGCAGCACCGGAAATATGTATTGTTTCATACCGTCACACCGTTTCTTTAATTTATCCATTTTATCACCGTTTCACCTGTATAACCTTTTTTCCAAACAAACCACGCATAAGCAACTGCACTTGATGCAATACTTTCAAATTCGCCGTTCTTTGCACATTTCAACCGGGAAGAACTGACATAAACCCTTCGGGGGGGGTAATTTGAAAGAAATTCTTTCTTGATTTACCTTCAAGGAACTGCAATTTTAGAAACATTGCAACCTTTCTACCCGGTTTAACACTTTCCAATGCTCTTTGGACAAATTCAAGTGCAAATTTATATGGTGGATTTGTGATAACATCGCCTTCAAAATCATCAATGGTTTCATTCAGGAAATCAAGTGATACAGGATCACCATAGCCACGATAAACCAAGTCTGTTGAAATCACTTCGTGTCCGTGTGCTTCAAAGACCTTTGCAAGATGACCTTCACCACAAGCACATTCCCAAATTGTATGGTGGAATTCCTCTTGTTCAAGTAGAAGTTCCGCTGCCTTTGGTTCTGTCGCATAGTAATCATCAGGTTGTCTTTCTTTTTCGGTATGATTTGAAGCACCAAGCGTTTTATATATGCTGTTTTGATTACCATTCCAATCCTTCATTTGAACACCCTTCCTGACTTCACATCACGAATTTCAATTCGATTCACCGGTTCAAATCCGGCTTCACGAATAATGAATTTCAGCACTTTAATCAAGAAATTCACTTTCTTTTCAAGTTCGCTTTCTTCCTTGATAATCGGTTGAAGGGCTTTATATGCGGTTGGATCGGAATATCCTTCAGCATTTTCCCCAAGGCTTATTCATCCGGTTCACCTTTCTTTTCACAATTCGGGCAAACCTGCCTTCCTTCAGGAATGATTTCACCGCATTCAATACAACGATCTGCATTTTCACCTGCAAGGGAAAAGTTGTATTTATCGCACATTGCAGCAACCTGAATTGCTTCACAAGCAACATTTTCTGCAAATGCTTTTACAGCCTTGATTCCATCAAATACCGGTTTATTTTCTTTAATGCCTGACCAACATTCCGAAAATAATTCAAGGACAATGTTCATTGCATCCATTGTTTCTTCAATTTCTTCCTTGATAACTGCGTAACCTTCGTGTGCAGAACGGAACAAAGGAAACTGTTTGTTAGCAGAATTCATTTCCTTGAATACAAGCGTTTTAACATCGTTACTGATTACATTCATACTGATTTTCCTTTCACTCTGACTTTGTATAAATTCGAAACACCTTGCCCTGAAATTTCTTTGTTTTTGTGGTCAAGCCAAGTTTTCTGCAAATCTGCTTTGAAAATTCGGCTTTTGACATAGCATTGAAATTGTTTGCAACGCAATATTCCTTATATCTGCGGAACACTTTATCAGACTGTTCATTCTCAATCTGAAAACTTTCCATTTCACATTCTTCAAAGAACCCGATAATGGGGTTATTTGTTTCTTCGTATTCCTTCAACTGTTCCTGAACCTTGGAAGATTCCGTGAACCCTTTGTTTTTGATTACTTCTTTCAAGGCATTCAAACCAAGGACAATCAGATATTCCATAACATCTTGTTCCTGAAGTCTATATTTGATGCCGGAATCGTGATCTGCATCCTTCTTTGAAAAGTTTGCATTAAACGGAACAATCAGAAGCCTTCGCAACACAGCACCGGTTTTGTCTTTGATTCTCGGAATTGTGTTTGCACTGAAGATAAATTTCGCATAATTGTTGAATTCAAAAGGTTTTTCGCCTTTGTTCTGAACCTGAACCCTTTCACCTGTAACAAACTTCTTGAACAGTGCAGCATTCACGATGAATTCATCAGAAATATCATCACCAAGGTTTGCAAGTTTTCCGAACAGTGCAGCATTCTGAAATTTTTGATCAAGTTCTTTCAGGTCAAGTGCCGAAATATTATCTTCATTCAACAAATGCTGAAGCATTGCAATGAATGTGGATTTACCGTTTGAACCTTCGCCTGTTAGAATGAAGGCTTTGCCATCGCCCAAAGTGTTTGACCGATAGAAGCAAGCACCAACACATTCTTCAAGAATTTTTCTAACCTGTTCATCATTGCAAGCGATATTGTTCAGGGTTTCATCTGCCAATTTGGAATATGCAGCCGGGTTGTAATCCCAAGGAATACGGTTTGTGATGACAATGTTCGGATTGAACGGTTGCAGCGTGTTTGTATTCAAATCATATATACCATTTCGGAAGGCAATCAGATTTGGTGGTGCAATCGGCGTATTTTCAAGTAGTAGTAAGTTCAAATACTTGAAAACTTCAGACCTTTTTGCATTTGAAAGACCGCTGATGTGCTTAATCATTACGGCTTCAATTTCTTCTTGACCGGGAACATATACACCATCTTTGAACAAGTGAAGTTGTCCGTTTATTCTGATGATGTGATTGTTGTTCTTTATGTAGGTTGCGAATTTATCAAAAAGAAAACTGTTGCCCTTGAAAAAGATTGGTTTTTTGAAGGCATCATAACGCAAAACAACCGACAGTTCATTTTCAGAAAGTGGTTCTTTCAGAACATAAGTGTTCGTGATTCTAATGGTTTCCCTTGCTTCTTCGACCGAAAAATCACTTGATTGAAGTGTCAGAATGTAATTGAATAATGCCTGATTTCTACCATCACCAACTTTCATATCAAGGAATTCCATCGTTGTTTTCATTGGAAACAACCACTTTGGAAGTTCCTGATATTCTTCACCTTCCAAAATGTCATATAGCACTTCACGGTCTTTTCCATCAATCTTCAGAACCTCATAACTGTTTTTGAAGCCTGATTTAATATCAATGTCACGCAAACCGCAAGCAAGTTTTGTTTTTGTATAGCACTTGTCAACCTTGCTATTCTTGAATAAGAAGTGCATACCTGACCGGCTTTTCAGTATTTTGCATCGAATTTCTTCTTTTTCACAAATTCGGAAAAGCAATTCGGACTGTTCTTCATCATCAATATCAATCAAAATAGCATCAGGGGCAAGAATACCTGCATATTCAGGAAGTGATCGCACCTGTTCAAGTGTCTTGAAATCAGTTCTATCCTTAAACTTTTCAATACATTTTTTGTTCTCGGTCATCACATAGCCCTTGAAAAAAGACACCTTCAATCACTTCCTTTCATCTGTGTGTGTGTGTGTGTGTGCAGCAATTTCACCATCCGATTGTACTTTTTCATAACTGTTTGTAACCGCTTGAAATCTGTTTCACACTTTTTCTTTTTGTATGAACCAACCCTTGTTGATGGATATATATGTTTGATTTCTGCAATCTGCTTTTCAATTATTTCAATTTTTTCAGCAAAATAATTTTCAAGTTCTGCGATCGTTTCATCAGAACACCATCTTCCAACAAGTTTGAATATTTTGTTTGCCTTTTCAGTGGTGCAAGGGAAGAATTTATCAAGAAGCAATTCCATATATCCTTCACCGTGTTCATCAAAGGTTCTGTGCCATTCAATTCTTAATACTTCCATTTCTACACCACCCCAAAATCATTTAGTCTGCGTAAAGCAAAATTTATATACCATTGTTTATCAAGTTTTGATGGAACTTTCACACCGTTCACTTCATCATTCCAAATAAAGCAATGTTCCGGACTGTTTTGCAATTTTGCCGGTTTACCGGTTCGGATGCTGACCTTTTTTACACCCGGATTACTTTCATCCTTGGATGCAAAAATCCGAATACACTTTTCCTTTATCGGCGTTTCACCGTAAAGAATATGACTGTATTTATTACTGATTTTTGATACCAACTGAAATTCTTTCAAATCATTACAACCAAGAACGGTTTGTTCAACCGGAATGCCGTGCTGCATATAAGCAGTTACAGCCTTGTTCAAGATTGGAAGATCATAATCCAAATCGGATAACTTTTTGATGTACGCACCTTTTACTTTCATTGCACCGGTTTCACGGTCAATAATCATATAGTTGTTTACATCTTTTTGAAAGATTTCGCCGAAGAAGGTATCAAAATCCATTTTCATTCCGGTTCGCTTTTCCCATTTCGAAACGATGTTGTCAATCTTGTCAAAATCCCGGTCATAATCTTTAACCTTTACGATGATGCCATCGGTATTATTTTGAACAAGTTTTTCAATAACCGGTTCAAGGTGTTCAATTAAATCCAATAGAAGCAACTGACCGTTTATGCAAATGCTGTTGTTTGACATTGGATCATATAATGCCGATGATCGTTGTTTCATCTGCCCGGAAATAGCGTTGTCCATAATTTTGAACGGAAGTCTTGCTTTTTTATCACCTTTTCTTTTGAATTCAATGTTTGAGTCGTGTATGAACTCAAAGTTTTCAGGGTTGTCCATCACCCTGTACCCAAAGTGATATTTCTTTTGAAGTGAAGGATAGTATGCGGTAACATCTATTATCAGAAAATCGCCTTTTTCGTGATACTTCAAAATTGCACCGTGACCACCGCCCCAAGAATATGTATGGGGAACACCTGCAACAACCACATCCTGTGACTTTTCATAATCGTGATTTTCGGGGTTTTTATACCAATCTGCAATGTACTTGTATTTTTTCAAATCCAAGCAGTCAAGCACCGGAAAATCAAATTCATCATCGAAGGATTGTCCTTTTCTGTTTCCACCAAGAATTTCTGCTGCTAACTGTGCTTTGGTTTTGGATAATGCTGCAAGCGGAAGTTTGAAGTGCTTGATGAAATACATCATTGTATTGAATTCGTCAATACGCTTGATAAAAACCTGCATTGTCTGTTGAACATCGTGCCGACAATAAAATATTGTTTGTTCAATTTCCTTTTTGGTAAGTTTGCGATCAATATCAAAAGGAACATCGGTTTCTTTGATGTTGTTTCCCATAAACCCTTCAAAGGACTTCAGACCACGATCTGTTCCAAGCATCACATCATAGTTAATCAGCGGAATTTCTCTGAACATACTGCTGAATTTCCATCCGGGATTTCCCTTTGTGATGATAAAATCGTTGATTTTTTTCGCATCAAATCCACAAAGGATGCCTTTCAGAATATATTGGTCATAATGCCTTGAATTGAAGCCAACCCAAATGTTGTTGATGTTTTTATCATAAAAGGCTTGTAATTCATCAACGCTGTTGACAATTACAGTTTCTTTTTTCAAATCAGTGTCCATAATCACAACTAGCCAATCATACTTGAATACTTCAAAATCATAGAAAAGCATTGTTTCACCATCCTTTCAGAAAATTTCAAGGGGATAGGATAGGATAGGATAGGATAGGATAGCCTATCCCCTTGATTACGATTATTCCACTTCAAAAACTTCGGTGATTATGTAAGTGCTGAATCCCTTTTTGCCTTCCTTGTAGGAAAGGGCATATTCAAGGTTTCCATCAATCGCTTCCATAACATCCATCAGAAGATTTCCATACTGCTTGTATGTTACGAATTCAATATCGATTCCTGTATCAAGGGAACGCAAGAATTCATTGCAAATATGAACCTGAAAACCTTCCTTGATGACCTGATTCATAAAGATTCGACTGCCCTTAAAATCGCCATTCAGAACCTTAAACCAAACTGTAACCATAGGATCACCGGCTTTGGAAGCAACAAGTTCCAACTTATCGATAGCAACTTCATATTCGCCGTGTGGAACTTCTTTATACGATGTACCGTTTTCCGCTGCTTCCTTTACATCGTTTGCAAGACCTGTGGTGTCAATCGCACTATCGAACTGATCCCAAATGTTTTTATTTTCTGCCATAATAATTCACCTTTAACCTTTCAAAATTTAATTATTTTCTGTTCTTCTTGATCTGCGAACCCTTGTGGGTTTTTCTTCGTTTGCCGATTCAGTGACCGGGATAGAATCGTCTTTATCGCCACCACCCGGTGTCCAAGTGCCTTCTTCCATTTCAAATGGCGGTGCATTGGAATCATCCGGAACAGGAACTTCATCTTCACCCGGAATTGTTACTTCAACAGGCGGTTCATTTGCAGAACGGCTTTTTCTGCCCCTTTTCTGCGGTTCTGACGGCTTTTCATCAGTGGGTGTCGGTTTATCTGTGCTTTCGCTTTTTGCAGTTTCCTGACCGCCCTGCGACTTCCTGACAGCATTTCTATTTGCTTCATCGTACACCTTGAACAATTCATTGACATCAAGCGGAATATCCTTTGCATCAACTTTCAGCCTTCCACCACCGAAGATAACTTCGTTTGATTTGAAACTGAATGTTCTTTCATTGCCGTCAGCGATAATTCTTGCGACAACATCAACCATACCGGCAACCTTTAATGCAACCTTGTCCTGCATATTCGGTTTAATAGCGGTTATTTTATCGCCACCCCTCTTGGTGATGTCCTTTGATGTATCTTCGTGTGAAATCAAGATTATGTTTTCATAATCAAGAGCCATCAGGCGTTTCAGCGTATTCAGGAATTCACCCCTGACCATATCCCAAGCCTTGAAAGAATCGTCAGATTCGTGCTTGATTCCTAACTGCTCATACATATACAAGCGACAGTATTCATACAAATCTTCAAGAAGGTCAACAACAATAGTTTTGAAGTTGTTTTCTTTCTTTTCGAGTTCCGCAACAACATCCTTGAATGCCTGCCAAGCAAGTGTTTTCTTGGTCATTCTGCCTTCAACGGTAATTTCATCTTTGATTCTGATGTACGGTGCATCAACAAATTTGATGTTTCCGTCTGTGTTTAGCATAAGCGGAACAGGGAAAGCATTTGCAAATGTGGTTTTACCGCAAAACGGCTGTCCATAAATCCAAATAACCCTTTTTTCCACCTTTTCAATGTTTCTTCTTTTTTCACTTGGTAACTTCATAAAGTAGTTCCACCCTTTCTGACAATATTCTAAAAATTCACAATAGGTACACATCCAACTTTTGTTTTGTGCAAATTCGGATGTTTCGTTGATTGACTTGATCTGTAACAAAAAATCAATGACTTTTGTATAATCGAAATCAACCGATAATGTTTTAACTTCAGCATTCTTCAGTTCTTCCCATAACCTTTGCCGGAATTGCTGTAAGTTTTCAGTTTTTTTCTGCTTGATGTTCACCTTTGGAACAAACAGAAAATTAATGCTGCGGATTTTCTTGCCGGGATTGCACTTTTCAAAAAAGTATTTGTATAAGTGCAACTGCCTTGAATTTTTATAGTGGTTCATATTATTTGAATACTTAAAATCATAGATGTCATAAACATCCGGAACTTCTGCATCGTGAAACAACTTGACCGGTGCAATAAGGTCTATAAAACCGTGAAAATCATCATCTTTGATTTCAACTTCATATTCCCCTGAAGGCAATACCGCTTTCGCCTTTGGTATTAAAAATTCAAGTTTGATTGCTTCGTTGATGTGGGAATCATCAATCACCGGATATGACATAAAATATTGCTGAATTGCTTCTTCAACACTTTTTTCGATACCGGTGTGAAGTGCAGTTCCAAGAACAAGTGCGTTACTTGCATCTGTTGGTTCGTCTGTGGTTATTCCGTCAATATAACGCATTTTGTACTTGAAAGGGCATTTTTCAAAACATTCAACCCTGCTATGTGACCATTGCATTCTTTCACCCCTTTCACTATTGATTTGAATTCTTCAAATCCTTCCGGATAAAGAATCATTGCAATGCTGCCTGAACCGTTAATCTGCTTTATGTTGTGTTTCTGTAATTCGGAAGGTCTACCATTTGACGCTTTCAGTTCCGCATCAATGTTAATTCCGTTTACAACAATGTGCATATCCGGCAACCCTGCTTTGGAATATCCACCGCCCCAACGCTTTTCATAATATCCGATTGCCGGAACGATCATCTTTTGCTTTTCTGTTCCCAAAGAGTACACACCGATTGATTCAAGCCACTTTTTCAAGCGATTTTCAAAGTTTTTTTCTGCTGCCATTCAATCACTTCTTCCGATTGATGATAGAAATGGAAATCAGAGTGATGCAGATAATAAGTACAACCAAAACTGTTTCAGTCATTGTTCTTCACCTCAACTTTAATGTAAGAAGATTTTTTGGAAACACTGGAACACTCTGCTGCGATTTCAGGGTAGTTCTTTTTAAGTTTTTTAGAATCAATAGAAGTTGATGTTGACGGTGCAACATAAGTGATATTCAAAATGTCTGATTCAAACTTCTTTACACTGAACCTTTCCATCGCTTGTTTCAACTTGTCCTTCAGTTCTTTTTCCTGATCTTCACACTGCTTTTTCATTTTCACAACGGTTGCGATCTGCTGAAGAACCTGCAACTGCTGATTTTTGAATTCAACCAACCCTGTTTCTTCGTCAATAATCGCATCCGTGCATTTGGCATAGTTAATTGCCTGTTCGCATACATCGGAACAAGATTCCCTTTCAGGACACTGCACACAGCAACCTTCAAACTTTCCTTTCGGACAACTGTTTTTGCATTTAATCATTTAGTTTCAACCTTTCTTTGTTATGTAGATTTCTTTATACTGAACACCGAAATCCAACGCTTCTTGATGTGATTCAAAATAGATGTCAATCTGATTTCCGTTAATTGCACCACCACGATCCTGAACGGTGTATTCGTGATCGTCAATCCAAACCTTTGTACCGTATGGAAGTATGCTGATGTCCGCTGCAACGGTTACACCGGCAACTGCCGTTGTTCCATTTGCGGTTTTTACAATCGGTTTCCCACTTTCATCAGTTGGTCTATTTTCACCCCACTTTCCACAGCATTTTGAACATCCACAGTATGCAGTCAACTTGAATTCACCAAGGCTAATGTATTCAGGTTGTTCAGTAACAAAAGTTGTGCTTAATTTGGTTTCAATCGGTTCTGTTTTTATCTCTGCGGTTTTCGTTTCAGGTCTTTTGCAACTGTAAAGACAAATGATGAACAACGCCATTATCAACATCAGGATTAGAACCAAATCAAAATGTTTCTTCGTATTCCTTAAAAAGTTCATCGTCATAATCCTTTCGCATTTTTAATGTTTCTAAAATCACCCCTTCAACGCTGTTTTTCACCATCAAAATGTAATAGAAGCAATTCTTTGATTGACCTATTCGGTGTATTCGTTTCATTGACTGTTCAAATAGTTCCGAACTTTGGGGAAGGGTAAAATATATAATTTTGTTTGACTTCTGAAGGTTTAACCCCATCGCGCCGGCTTGATACTGAACAAAGGTGACTGAATCGGAATTATTTTCATAGGCGGTCAGGTCTTTGGTTTCACCATTCACAATAGAAATCGACTTGTCCATCAAAGCAACCGCTTCCTTCATCAAGTTCAATTCTTCTGTGAAATTATAGAAAACAATCAAACGGTCATCTGTTGAACCGACCAAATCAACGAACGCTGCCATTTTCGCTTTTGAATACTGACCACACAACTGTCTTGCATACAGTCTTTTGGTCAGGGCAGTATCACCAATCAATTCTGTTCCATCAGGCAATTCCACAATGCTGTTTCGCATAAAACGTGAAAACTCTTTGCTGTTATTGACCATTACAGGAATTTGTATTTTTTCAGGAAGGTCAAACACTTCTTCAGTTTTCATAAAGATGCAGCCGTGTTGTTTCAGTTTCGATTTCAAGCGGTCAACATTTTTATAACCTGTGATTACCGGTATTCTGAACCCCGAATCATCGTCAATCCATTCTATAACCACATACTGTCGATAGAACAAATCTTTGCTTATATTCCAACCAAGCAACTTCAACTGTGACCACAGTTTTTCATACTTTCCACCGGTGGGCGTACCGGAAAGAAGGATGCAGTTGTCAGGCTTCAATTTGTGTATGAACTTTGTCCTTTTTGCAGTCGGATTTGTTATCATTGAACTTTCATCAAGCATCAATGTGAAATGTTCAAGATTCAACAATTCAGGTCTGCGAAAAGCAAGTTCATAATTGATTACACCTGCTGTCAATGCTGCAACTTCTTCATCATCCTGAAGAACGCTGATAAATCGTTCAAGTTCTTTTTTGTCGGTTAAATCAAAGGTGTCATAACCGGAGTTATCAACAAGATGCGTAACCCAATCTTCGATTTTTGATTTCTGACATATCAGCAATAAAGGTTCTTTCAAAGATCGTGATTTTTCAGAACCGACAAAGGTTTTTCCTAAACCCATATCAAGGAAATAACCAACCTTGTTGAACTGCTCGGTTTCTTCAAGGGCTTTTTGTTGATGTGGGTATAATTGAACCGCCATCAACATCCCCCCACTTCGACAGGAAGATGAAACCACTCGCCAGTCTGGTGTGTACTTTGGAGAATAGTATGTAAAAATGCTTCCAATTCAAATGCTTCTTTTTCCGTTTTACATTCGATTACATTTAATAATTTTAGTGTTTTTGGATTTCCTGTTTGAAGCTGAACAAGCCTTTTTTCAGGGTTGTTGGCTTTTCCGATTTTGATATAATCGCCATCAGAAATGAAATATACATTTGAACCAGTTTCCACGCCTAATTCTGAAAGTAGAAATCTTTCGGCTTTTTCCCTTGTTTCAAAATACCCTAAATTTGTATAACGCTGCTTTCCATCTATCACAGCAGACTTTCTAACAATCCACGGTTTTCTTCTATTACCAGAATTTTTGTATATACTCCCTGTACCATTAGCCCTTTTCATATTAGTCATCACACCGATTGTTCCAAATTTCTTCCTTGACAGTAGAACCACATTCAGTGCAGATTATAACTTCGGAATCTTCATCAAGTTCTGCTTTTCCACCGCAAAAAGGACAATCTTTGAAACTCTTTTCAGGTGTCAGGTCAATGTGTTTCTTTGCAAGACTGATTGCACCTTCGGCAATGTCCACATATTCTTCATCCCACGAATCGTGAATTGCTTTTCTAAATTCCTCAACTTCGTAAGTTTCAAATTCAAAAGAAATTTTAAGTTCACGCTTCTTTGTTCTGAACACCGTCAAAGAATTTGCATACTGTCCGATTGGTGTTACACAGAAAATGTGTTTGGTTGAAAAGATGGAAGCATCACCGCAAACCTTGGCATCACCGCAAACCTTGGCATTGCCCCAAACCTTGGCATTGCCCCAAACCTTGGCATTGCCCCAAACCTCGGCATTGCCCCAAACCTTGGCATTGCCCCAAACCTCGGCATTGCCCCAAACCCACGCCTTTCCATCGTGTGAAAGGTTCTGTTCCTTCTCAACATATCCACCAAAATCACCTGCTTTTACTTCATCGCCTGAAGTGGTTGTGAAGTCAATGCAAGCCTTGATTCTGTAAAGGGTTCTTCCGAACCAATTTATTTTGCTTTCAGCAGTAAGTTCAAATTTTTTCATCGTGTTTAATTCCTTTCATAATTAGATAATTCTCAAATTTTGTTGGACTGATAAAATAACGGAACTTTCCGTTTTTGTAGACTGCATAACCGAAAGGTAATAGTCTTTTTTGTAAATCCCCACGCAACTTTTGTGGAATTACATTCAGCACCTTTGCAGCATATATAACGGATAAAGATTTTTCAGGTTCTTTAATTTCACCTGTAAGCCACCCAAGCGGAACATTTAGTGCATCGGCTATTGGTTTCATTGCAGCCGACCTTGGATAGTTAATACCGGTTATATACTGACTGATGTTCGATCTTCCGATGCCGGTCATTCTTGATAGATCTGATTGTGAAATACTCTGTTCTTTCATCACCGCTTTCAGCCTGTCCGAAAACATTTCATTGTTCATTTTGATTTCAACCTTTCCAAAAGTAGAATGTCATTCTACTTCTTCGGCAAAAAAAATTGTGTTCACTTCCTCTGCGGTCAAAGAAAGATGTTCAGACAACTTTTTGATTTCAGAAGCCTTGAATTCTCTTTTATTATTGACCTTGTAGTTGAAGGTTGCAATGGTCATTCCAAGTGCCTGTGCAATTTCTTCCTGAACCATACCTTTTTCAACAATCTTTGCTTTTAACTTTGCAGTATTCGTCATTTGTTACACCTACCTTTCTTATCAGAATAATTACTATAATTCTCTCTCTCTCTGCTGCATCAACCCTTTCACAAGCAATATCGAAATATTTTTCATCGGTTTCAAAACCTATGTAATGCCTGTTAGTATTTATGGCAGCAACCAAGGTTGATCCCGATCCAAACGCATTATCAAGAACAATTTCACCTTCATTGGTGTATGTTTTGATTAGATATTCAAGCAATGCAACCGGCTTTTGTGTCGGGTGAAAAGAACCTTTGCTTTTATCAGTATTGAAACGCTGAATGCTTCTTGGGTATCTCTGCCCCGTATTTACTGTTTGAACCTTTTGAACATTTCCGGTAACATCACCACTTGTCCCTTTACCCGAAACATAGGGTTTACCTAATGTCATTTGTGGAAAATATTTGTGGCGTTTCTTGCTGAACACTGATATAATTTCGTGTACTTTATATGGTTGATATTTGCACAACATAAAATTCGCACCTTGTTCTTTTTCCCATATCCAATCATATCTGAATTGTTTTAAATTGCTTGATCTTAAAAGTGTCGAAAACGGTTCTGAACCGAAAAGAACAATCGCTGCATCATCTTTGATTATACGATTATATTCTTTCCATAATGCTTCAAATGGAATTATAGAATCCCATTTACAAGCGGTTGTTCCATAGGGGGGATCACAAAGAATTAAATCAATAGACTTGTCCGGTAAAGATTGCATACCTATAATGCAATCTTGCTGATACATTACATCTATATCCATTTATTCATCACCACCTTTTGTAATCAAATCAAAAGATAACTTGCAGAAACTTTCATATATGTTTTTATATTCATCAATTAGTTCAGAATTTGGTTTTTCACCTTCTTCCCCAAAAAGAATTTTAGGAAAGTACCTTGAATTGAAATGTGGATGATTACCTGCAAAAATCTGACCGGTTAGCAATCCAATGTAACTCATTACATCATAATAAGTATGTGTGCTATCAAATTCCCCTTC
>ERZ780083.693-NODE-693-length-13311-cov-5.482725_pt1 | contig 13311 bp, 8 predicted proteins | sample MGYA00511838_ERZ780083 | MGnify/ENA primary metagenome ERZ780083 (study PRJEB29588, sample SAMEA2152602) | human gut metagenome | biome: human gut; feature: human-associated habitat; material: faeces | place: Denmark | collected 2008/2010 ...
TTCAAGTGCGGAATGTCCAAACGTATAGAATCCGCCTATAATCTGATTCCGTGAAACCATTCCATCAAAGAGCAGGCTCTCCGAAAGACCGGCGGGCAAACTGTCGCCGGACATGTTAAGCGAGCCGGACATGCCGGAAAGAGCAGCCCGCAAATCCGCCACCCTATCCAGTCCCCGAAGACCGTTCACCTCATACGTGTAGTGACATACCATGTTTACGGGAGTTAGCCGTACTATCTCCGCGCTTCCTCCCGGAATGTCCTTGAGGATAACTCTGTCTATATGGTCGCCACACAGCCAGGGTGGGGTGACAGCCATTGTCCGGTTATCCGGCGACTGAACATCACGCGTATCGGCAGTAAAAAACGTGGACCTGCCGTTTTCTTTCCAAACCATCCCGTCGGTATCGTAGTTGAAGCAAATTACCCGGTAATCATTCTCGGGGAGCTCCACTTCCCCATCCTCTCCTCCGGGGAAATCAAATATCCACGTGTTGCTTTCATCGTCGGTCGGATAAAATACGACCCTCATGCCTTCAGGCTTGTCATGATTGGAAATCTTGGTCCAGTCGAATACTACCCGCACCTTGGCAAAGTGCGGATGATCGTAACATAAATCCTTATGCTCACAAGCCGTCAGTCCTATCCATAAAAATATGAACACCAGACAAAAGCGTATCCGTATCACTGCCTGCCTCCTTTCTTCTCGTTGTAGTTGCCACGGCCGATCAACCACACCAAAGAGATACCCGCCTTGGTCGGGCCGAACCAGCGGCGTTTTTTAGTGGTCTGCCATACATAGTGACCGTCCAAAGGGATGTACTCCTTGTACGATCCTCCAAGGTAGCCGATTCCCAACGTGAAATCCACATTGAACCGATGTCCCACAGGTAACGAGTAGCCGTAAGCCACGCCTCCCCCGTAACTCCATTTATCCCCCAAGTAACCTTTCCCACCCAATTCGAAATCATAGGTGACGATCTGCCCGTACAATCCGACATGATGCCCGGAAAACGGTTTTTCCACCGCTCTCCGACCGAACCAGCGGCGCAACTCCACATCTCCCCCATAGATACGCCAATAATTATGCTTCCGATCACTTTTCCACCAGGCATACATCCAATTCCCGGCCACAGACCAGTTCTTCCCCAAACAGAACTCAACCCCGATGTCAGGTATCAAAACAGCGTCATAAAGCAAGTTTGTTTTCACCGCCATGCAAAACGGCCGTTTCTTTACCGGAGCTATGACGGTAACGGTATCACGGATGCACAACGTATCACGTGTATGTATATATACCGTATCTCTGACGGGATTTATCGGATCACTATCATAGCATATTTTCACCATCGACGAACGAAGTTTCGGAAAATGGAATTTATACAAATATGAGTATGGCCTCCCCCCTTTCAGTCTTTTCAGTTCCCCCCCCAAATAAGGGCTGTCCTGGTTTTCCAAACGTACGATCTTCTCCAACAAACGAAGGACATCCTCCCTCTCCGGAACATTCACATCCGCTCTCACCATCGTTATAAGTCCGTTCCAGTCACTTCCCGAAAAATGAAAATCCATCTCCAATACCGGAATGTTTATATAAGGTGATATATACCGCCACAAAACCTCTGCTCGTTTTTCAGACAGCCTTCCATTCAACAGCCCCCCTCCTTCCGGGGAAGAGCCTCCTATTATTTGAATTTTCCTGATAAGACGGACGGAGTCGTTCAATGCGGAACAGATTTTAGCAAACCGCTCCATCTCGTTCCCATTGTCAAGTAAACATGTATCTATATTTACCTTTCCTTGATGAAAATAGATCCTTACCGAATCACGCTTCTCCTGAGCGGATATTTCTCCGCTTATACTCAACACGAGCACGAACAATACACATTTAATATAAAAAAACATCTTTTCGTCATTTAATCATTTGTTAATATGACAATCCAAACCCAGGCTTTTACACCCCTTGAATTTCGACCGCAAAATACACACCTATAAACCAACCTCCAAAGCAAAAAACAAGTATTTTAAACTTATAAATACTTAAAAAGAGAAACATCATACAATCTCTATCTAATTGAAAATTAAACAGTTATTTCTGTTTAATTAATATCAGGTAACGATTTAGAAACGAGCGAATTACAATATTCTGTTTTCTTTTGCCTCTGTCAAAGAACGATTCTTTCAATGCAAATATACACTTTACTTGTGACAAAAGCAATCTTTTTCTACATTTAATCGACTTACAGTCAGCCTTAAAGAGGGTATCTGGTCTCATTCCATCTTCTTCCTCAAAAATAACATAGCAGTCTAAATTGGTTTATGTATGGGATAGGTCTTGTTCATTCGATCCGGTAGACTACTATACATAAAAGTATAAAGGCGAGATACGACAAGGAGATGCCATGCTTTTGTGTAAGGGGAATCTCTCTTAGCTTATCGCAGACCATGTATAGCTAAGTGTTTTGAGAATAAACAGTCTGTAAAAAACGGAAAGACACCGATTATGGGCCGTATCACCATCAATGGAACCCAAGCCGGTTTCAGTTGTAAGAAAGAAGTGTCCCTCGCTTTGTGGGACGTCAAAACCAACCGGGCCAAAGGCAAGTCCGAGGAGGCCCGTACACTCAATCAGGAGCTTGACAATATCAAGGCGCAAATCACCAGGCACTACCAGTACATCTGCGACCACGACAGTTTTGTTACAGCCAAGAAAGTCTATAACCGCTATGTCGGCTTCTCAGAGGAATGCCACACCCTTATGAACCTTTTCAGGGAACAGCTGGAACCGTATAAAAAGAAAATCGGCATAGAGAAAGCCGAAAGCACCTACTGCGGTCTGGTTGCCGATTACAAGAGTCTCCTGCTTTTCATGAAAAGCAAGAAGAATGCAGAGGATATTGTCATCGAAGAACTTGAGAAATCATTCATCGAGGATTACTACAACTGGATGCTCGGTACATGCGCTTTGGCAAACTCCACTGTCTTCGGGCGTGTCAATACCTTGAAGTGGCTGATGTATATCGCGCAGGAAAAAGGCTGGATACGGGTTCATCCGTTCGCATCATTCGAGTGTATGCCCGAATACAAGAGGCGTTCTTTCCTTTCCGAAGAGGAACTGCAAAGGATAATCCATATAGAACCGAGATACAAACGCCAGCGTGCCATGCGCGACATGTTCCTGTTCATGTGCTTCACCGGTCTTTCCTATGTGGACTTGAAAGCCATAACATACGATAATATCCATACCGACTCCGACGGCGGTACATGGCTGATGGGCAACCGTATAAAAACGGGAGTGGCGTATGTCGTAAAATTATTGCCCATTGCTATCGAACTGATTGAAAAATATAGGGGTACGGATGAAAAGAAAGACTCCCCGAATGTGTCTTTCCGGTAGGTGAATACAATGCCATGCGGCTCAGTCTTGGAATCATAGGCAGGAAATGCAACTCCGGGGCGAGGTCACCCCGCACATCGGACGCCACGCATTTGCCGTTCTGGCCATACTCAAGGGGATGCTGCTGGAAACTCTTCAGAAAGTGTTTGGGCATAAGTCCATCACATACGTCCTGCGCATCCATTCACTTGTCCGGCGCAGGCGGGGCAATCTTTTTCTGGAAGTCGCCCATCTGTACGACCAGCGTGCTGACCAGCTTTCTCAACTCCTAATACGCGCTTGTTTCAATAATTGTCAGTTCCATACTAAAATTCTTTTTAAGATTCTGAATATGCGACAAAGTAACGCACATCCTATATCCTTTCCAAACAGATAATATCAGAGTCTTCCGTTGGCGTGCATTGGCGTATCCAACGTTAAAAGAGAAGGTCCTTCACCTGCATCCATGCGGCAACGGAACTTCCATTCCCTTACTTGTTTTCCATAAATTTATAGGATTAATTTCTGGTGCATGATATTAATAGTCATTATTCTGTCTGCTTTTTTTGCTTGCATAATTGCAGCTAACAGTTATCTATTCCAGAACGCATTGTTATGGAAAATGGCAAGCTGTTTTGTTGGTTTATGGATATTGTGTATGATAATTACCGTCTTCGTTTGTCGTAAACTTGAATGCTCTAATTAAAACAGTACGGTTGTCATGCTTTGTGTGTTTTATTATAAATATTATGAATTATTTGGAATTGATATGTAATATAGATAATTTTGCAGTCGGGAAATGGTTTCGGGAGGTTTACGCCTTCCGAATGAAAAGGGAACCCGGTGAAAATCCGGGACAGTACCCGCTGCTGTGAGTCCACAAAAACGGACATCGAACTTTTGCCACTGGTGTAATACCGGGAAGGCACGATGACCGGGACGAGTCAGAAGACCTGCCATGACCGGAATGAGATTTACACCTGCGGGATATACGGGTCGTAATCAAATAAGGAATAGCTCATCGGCCATTCAATATTTGAAGACAGACATATTCCCGTTCGTGTAAGTCCGCACGAACGGGAATTTTTTGTGTTTGTTAATAATATGTTTTACATTAAAATGAGTGACCTATGAAAAGAAAATTACGCTTTCTGGCAGGTGCCTGTCTATTTACCGCAACCGCCTTGTTCTCTGGCTGTAGTTCGGACGATGACTTTTTGATGGACCCGGTTGATTCCGGAACTTCGCAAACCCGTGCTGTGACAAATTCGGACGGTACTTTAACTATCACTTTCGATGATTTCGATCCCGGCATGTTAGCAGGACCTACCTCGGCCGGAGAAAATCTTTATTCGTACCAAGGGTATCCTCAAGTAACCACCATTTACGACAATACTCCGGAAGAATATCTCTTCCTTTCAATGTTTAATACTGTAGGTGGAAGCACAGAGTATTCCAGCGGCGGCATCGCACTTTCCAACTGGAACATCCGCTCCAATCAGTCGGGAAATACCGGAGACTGGTGGTATTCTTATCTAAACCAATGTTCTGTCTATAACACTGCGGTGGAAGCGGAAGGACAGAATAAGGAAGCCGGGCACAGCGGTTCCAATTTCGGTGTCGTTTACGGATATGTGGATGCTTACAATCAGGCATGGATGGCTAAACCAGAATTTTATTTCAATGTTCCCCGGAAATTGGTCGGCCTGTGGATCTGCAACACCTCATACACTTATGGTGTCATTACTTATGGTAATCAGTTCGGTTCTACGGGGGTAGCGACTCCTCTGAAAGAGATGAAAGGGTATTTCCAAGTGAATCTGGAATGTTATGATGCGAATGGCGGTCTGATCCGCACTTACAAACGTCTTTTAGCCGATTATCGTAACGGCCAACAACAGGTTGATCCTATCACGACATGGGATTATTGGGAAATCAATGCCGAAGGGGTGCAAAGTGTGAAATTCAACTTCGAGGGTTCGGATTCGGGAGCATACGGTTTGAATACTCCGGCTTATATCTGTATTGATGATATCACCATACAATAAAAAGAATACAAGGATATCCCTTCTGTCGGGGGTATCCCTGTTATTTTTCTAAAATCCACACATCATGCATCGTTTTCACTATTTTATTATTTCTGCCTGTATGCTGTTCACCTCCTGCAACAAGGATGAAGTCATTACCGAAGAAGTAGGAGGACAACCTATAATAGAACTTGACAGCGAGACCGGTATTTACACGGTCAAGGTCGATCACGAATTGACTATCGCCCCGACATACCAGAATGTTGAAGATGCTCTTTTTGCTTGGACGATAGACGGTACGCTGGTTTCTTCGGGTCCGTCTCTTCAACGTACATGGAATGAATGCGGGGATTTTTATGTCAAACTAAGAGTAGACAATGCGGAAGGCTATGCCGAAGAGGAACTGAAAGTAGAAGTGAAAGAACTCACCCCTCCGGTCATCTCACTGGCACTACCTTCGCAGGGGCTAAAAGTCGTCCGGAATACCGATTACACATTTACTCCCGATATTCAGCATTCGGATGTCGAAGGGTTCAAAATCGAATGGGTACGGGAAGGAAAAATCGTTTCCACCGAGAATACTTATACTTTCAATGAAAAAGAACTCGGTGTTTATACGGTGACAATCAACGCTTCCAATATAGATGGGACAACAACGAAAGACGTAAGCGTAGAGGTCGTGGAAACGATGCCCTACGTTGTCAAATTCCCGACCCCGTCTTACCTGCAAACATCCACGGACAGGTACACTTTTGCCGACCGTCCTGTTTTCCTGCGTCCGTTGTTGGAGTATTTCGACAATCCCCGTTTTGAGTGGAGTGTGGACGGTCAGGTCATGGAAGGAGAAGTGGAACGCATGTTCAAGTTCACGCCGTCCGCACCCGGAGAATACACCGTCTCCTGTACTGTGTCGGAAGACACACCGACGGAAAAAATAAGCAGGAATATCGACAAAGGGAAAACGGCTGTCACTGCCACCGTAAAAGTCGTTTGTGTGGACAAAAAGGAACAAGACGGCTTCCGGGCTTCGGGAAGTTCCAAGCTCTGGAATAAAGTCTATGAATATACCCCAGCTCCCGGCCAATTTATCAACGAGACGAGCACGATAGGCGGTATGACCGGCAACGAAACATCCCCTGAAGCGGCTGTCGCATGGGCAACACAGCGTTTGAAAGACAAACTGCACGTCTCTTTAGGTTCTTTCGGGGGTTATATCATCGTCGGCTTCGACCACAGTATTCCCAATTCGGGTAACCAATATGATTTCTGTGTTCAGGGGAACGCCTTTGACGGCAGTTCCGAACCGGGTATCGTATGGGTCATGCAAGATATAAACGGAAACGGATTGCCGGATGACGAGTGGTACGAACTGAAAGGATCTGAAGCAGGCAAGGAAGAAACAATACAGAATTTTGAAGTGACCTATTACCGTCCGGAAGGCAAAAAAATGGATGTCCAATGGATCAGTTCCGACGGTAGAAACGGCTGGGTAGACTATCTGTCCGCTTATCATACACAAGACTATTATTATCCGGCTTGGATTTCGGAAAACAGTTATACCCTGACAGGCACTTGTCTGGCCGCCCGCAACACCCAAGATTCTCAAACCGGTTATTGGGATAATCAGAGTTATGACTGGGGGTACGTGGATAATTTCGGAAACGACCAGATAGAAGGCGGCAGTACGGTGGATGGAAGCGGACAAAGGAACGGTTTCAAAATTTCCAATGCCATCCATGCCGATGGAACGGAAGCCAATCTGCAATATATTGACTTTATCAAAATACAATGCGGTGTTCTGGCCAAAAGCGGCTGGCTGGGCGAAGTTTCTACGGAGGTATTTTCTTTTGAGGATCTAACCAAATAATAAAAATTACAAGTATGAAAATTTATTTTCTTCCCATGCTCCTATCCTTGTTCTTTTTGGGAGCGTGTGACAAAAACGATGAAATTATACCTGAAGATGCAGATGAAAATTTCATCACATCGGTCGTGATGACCGTGGACGGGAAATCGTACACGGCCGACATTACGGACAATACAGTAACAATAACCGTTCCCTATACGGTATCGCTGAACAACGCCGAAGTGGAATTCAAGTACACAACTTCTGCAACAATCATACCTGATCCTGAAACGGTAACGGACTGGGATAACGAACGAACCTTCCGGGTGACATCCTATAACGGAGATGCCCGCGAATATACCTATAAGGTCGTGAAAAGCGAGATAGAATCTGACGGAGATGTGGAGTTGAAGACCACCGAGGAGGTAGCTTCTTTTGCCGCAACCAAAACAACCGTTGTCAAAGGGAACCTGATTATCGGCTCTGATGCGGAAGAGGCAGAAAAAATCACTGACATATCTGCATTGGCATCTTTGAAAGAGGTTACTGGCAACATTGTCATTCGTAACAGTTACAACGGTGCAGACTTGACAGGGTTGGATAATATCGTTTCTGCCGGAGGTTTACAGGTAGGTTCGACCGATGTCGCCTCGAAAGCTACGGAACTTCACATGATTTCCATGAAAGCATTGGAAACGCTCTCCGGAGACATATCGGTATATAACGACCAAGTGACGTATGTCCTATTCGAGAAACTGGCAACTATTGAAGGAAGCGTGATGTTCAATGCGTCGTCGTTACAGAGTTTTGAGTTTCCGGTTCTGACTACTGTAGGTCAGGATCTGAATCTTCAAGGACTCAATGAAGAGAACACAGCAGCCGGTTCGATTGCGTCTTTGGAAATACCGGAACTGACAAGTGTCGGAGGGGTCTTGTCCGTAAACAATCTTGCCAAGCTGACTTCCATGAGCTTCCTTAAGCTGAAAGAGACCGGTGGCCTTGATTTCCATACCGTCCCCGTGATGTTGGAAACCATCAACCTTCCGGAAATCGAAACAGTAAACGGAAGTATTATTATGGAAGCCAATATGGAAGCTCCTCCTACCGGTAGTTTTGTTCCCCAACGAAATGACGTGCTTCAGGCTTTCGGTGGAATGGACAAACTGACAACGATAAAGGGACAGATAAAGATAAAGAATTTCACGGCACTCAAACAACTTCCCGACTGGAGCAAGATCACCACACTTGGAAGCATCACGCTGGATTATCTTGAAGATGTGAGCGGAACACTGCTGTTGCCGAACGCCCGATTTGAAACCTTCGGAGAAACAGCGCCCCAGATTGAAATTATAAACAAGGTGCAGCTCTCCAAAATTGAAACAGCCGAAGATTTGTCAAATGTAAATTTTGTCATCACCAGTCTCACGAATAATAAGTTCCCTGAAATCACGTTCAAGAATATCAAAGACTTCACTTGTAAGCCAACCACCAACAATATCGATTATACCATATCGACAATTCAACATGTATATGGAAATCTAAATGTGACAGGCCAAATGCGAAGCAATGCCAAATTTCCCGACTTGGAAATCATAGATGGATATGGATATATCCAAATACCCATGTTTGCTTCAATCACAATGCCAGTCTTGAAAGAAGTGGGAGGACAGTTCTATTTATCTGGAAATTTTACCAGTTGTAACTTGCCCTTACTATCCAAAGTTTGTTGTTCAGCTTCTCCTGTATATTATAAAGAGGGAGAGGGTTCGTTAGCAATATCTTTACAAAGTAAATCGCTGGATATTCCGGAATTGCTTCACGTAGGAGGTGAAGGGTTGTTCGTTAATAAAGCAACAGGCATTACTTGTGATAAATTACAGACTATAGATGGTACGCTACAGATAAAAAGTGCGACTTCTCTTTCTCAGGAAACACTTTCCATGGAGAAGTTGGAGACCTTGCATGGGGTTGTTTTTGACGGTTTGACGAAATTTACCGACTACACTTTCTTCGGCAAGTTTATAGAAAACGGAATGATTACGGGGGAAAGTTGGAGCGTGACGAAATGTGGGTATAACCCAACCTTCCAAAATATGAAGGACAAACAATATACGCAGCAGGATTAAACCTTATACCTTAACCAGAGTACCCGTAATGATTCGGGTACTCTTTTTTATCCGAATGACAATGAGCAGAACAATACAACGGATTTGCCTTTTTCTTTTCTGCCTGCCAGTTTTCGGCAGTTGCATGAAATGGGATTACGGAGAGATGGAAGATTTCTCTGTATCGGCCTCTGGTCTTTTCATTACCAACGAGGGGAATTTCCAGTACAGCAATGCCACGCTTTCCTACTACGATCCCGCCACGTGCGAAGTGGAGAATGAAGTGTTTTACCGTGCCAACGGGTTCAAGTTGGGCGATGTGGCCCAGTCTATGGTTATCCGGGACGGTATAGGCTGGATCGTGGTGAACAACTCGCATGTGATTTTCGCCATCGACATCAATACTTTCAAGGAAGTGGGCCGTATCACAGGTTTCACCTCACCCCGGTATATCCATTTTCTGTCGGATGAGAAAGCCTATGTGACGCAGATATGGGACTACCGTATCTTCATCATCAACCCCAAGACATACGAGATTACCGGCTATATCGAATGTCCAGACATGGACATGGAATCGGGTTCCACCGAACAAATGGTACAATACGGCAAGTACGTCTATGTGAACTGCTGGTCGTACCAGAACCGCATCCTGAAAATCGACACGGAGACGGACAAGGTCGTGGACGAACTGACCATCGGCATACAACCTACTTCGCTGGTCATGGACAAATACAACAAGATGTGGACCATCACGGATGGCGGTTACGAGGGCAGCCCATACGGTTACGAGGCACCGTCTCTCTATCGTATAGACGCCGAGACTTTCACCGTAGAGAAACAGTTCAAGTTTAAGCTGGGCGACTGGCCTTCGGAAGTCCAGCTCAACGGTACACGGGATACACTTTACTGGATCAACAACGATATTTGGCGAATGCCGGTGGAAGCCGACCGTGTTCCCGTCCGGCCTTTTCTGGAGTTTCGGGACACCAAATACTACGGCCTTACGGTCAATCCCAACAACGGGGAGGTATATGTGGCCGACGCTATTGATTACCAGCAACAAGGTATCGTGTATCGCTATTCGCCGCAAGGCAAGCTGATCGATGAATTTTACGTGGGAATCATTCCGGGAGCTTTCTGCTGGAAATAACGAGGAAGGAGGACAAAAATGAAAAGACATCTTATTCTATTGTTCGTGGGGGTAAGCCTGCCCTTTCTGCTTGCCGCCCAGCAGAAAAATTCCGTCAGCATTACCAAAAGGGTACTACGTATTCCGGAGGTTACGGTGGTGGGCAAACGACCTATGAAGGATATAGGCGTGCAACGAACCCGTTTCGATTCCATCGCCATGAAAGAGAACATCGCCTTGTCTATGGCCGATGTGCTGACATTCAACTCATCCGTTTTTGTCAAGAACTACGGACGCGCCACGTTATCCACCGTGGCTTTCCGGGGTACCTCTCCCTCGCATACTCAAGTGACGTGGAATGGTATGCGCATTAACAACCCGATGCTGGGCATGACGGATTTTTCCACCATCCCTTCTTACTTTATCGATGATGCCTCGCTGCTGCACGGAACGTCATCGGTAAACGAAACGGGCGGCGGCTTGGGTGGTCTGGTCAGGCTCTCCACTTCTCCGGCCAACCATGAAGGGTTCGGGTTGCAGTACGTGCAGGGAGTGGGGTCGTTCAGCACGTTCGACGAGTTTCTCCGCCTGACCTACGGTGACAAACACTGGCAGTCCTCCACCCGTGTGGTGTATTCCTCTTCCCCCAACGACTACAAATACCGAAACCGGGACAAGAAGGAAAACATCTATGACGAGGACAAGAACATCATCGGTTCCTATTACCCGACGGAACGCAACCGCAGCGGGGCTTATAAGGATCTGCACGTCTTGCAGGAAATTTATTATAACACGGGCGAAGGCGACAAGTTCGGGCTAAACGCCTGGTATATCAATTCTAACCGGGAACTGGCGATGCTCAGCACGGATTACGGGAACGACATGGACTTCGAGAACCGCCAAAGGGAGCAGACGTTTCGCGGCGTCCTCTCGTGGGATCGCGTGCGGGAGAAATGGAAGGTCGGTGTAAAAGGCGGCTATATACACACATGGATGGCCTATGATTACAAGCGGGACAAGGGAAACGGCGAAATGGCTTCGATGACCCGCTCACGCAGTAAGATTAACACGTTCTACGGAAGTGCGGACGGGGATTATGCTCCTTCAGAGAAATGGCTGTTCACGGCCGGTGTTTCCGTACACCAGCATTTGGTGGAAAGCGCGGACAAAAATATCATCTCGCAGGAAGGTAACAAGGCTGTTGTCGGGTATGACAAGGGACGTGTCGAGTTTTCCGGTTCCGTTTCTGCGAAATGGCGGCCTGTCGATCGTTTTGCCGCCTCGCTTGTCCTTCGCGAGGATATGTTCGGTACGGAATGGGCCCCGGTTATCCCGGCTTTCTTCATCGACGGGGTACTGTCGAAAAAAGGCAATATCGTGGCGAAAGCATCCATCTCCCGGAACTACCGTTTTCCCACGCTGAACGACCTCTATTTTCTGCCGGGCGGTAATCCCGACCTGAAAAGCGAGCACGGCTTCACATACGACGTGGGGTTGTCGTTCTCGGTGGGGAAAGAAAATGTATATGCTTTGAGCGGTGGTATCAACTGGTTCGATTCGCACATCGACGACTGGATCATCTGGCTACCCACAACCAAGGGATTCTTCTCCCCCAGAAACCTCAAAAAGGTACATGCTTACGGGGCAGAGACCAACGCCCACCTTGATATAATGCTCGGAAAGGACTGGAAACTGGATATGAACGGAACTTTCTCGTGGACTCCCTCGATCAACGAGAGCGAACCGATGAGTCCGGCAGACCAATCCGTCGGCAAACAGTTGCCATACGTGCCGGAGTTTTCCGCAACGGTGACCGGACGTCTGTCATGGCGGACATGGAGCCTGCTTTACAAATGGTGTTATTACAGCCAGCGTTATACCATGTCGAGTAATGACTATACCCTGACGGGCTATCTGCCCCCTTACTTCATGAATAACGTGACACTGGAAAAACAGCTCTCTTTCCGATGGGCCGATCTGTCGCTAAAGGGCAGCATCAACAACCTGTTCGATGAAGAATACCTTTCCGTATTGTCCCGTCCCATGCCGGGCATCAATTTCGAGATATTCATCGGCATAACACCCAAGTTCGGAAAAAACAAAAATAGTAAACGATAATCTGCTGTTTAACAACCTCGTGTATATAACCATCGCGCAATTTATTGTAAGCCGACCATTCGTCGCTCATTATGCGAGAACCCGGTATAACTTTCCTACGGATAATTGGGTCGAGTGTTTTTCGCTTAGTGTTCTCTACCGGTGTAATAGAAATATTACCTTTGCGTTCAACAAGTCCAAAAACGGCAACTTTTGAAGTCCCCCTGCCACGTTTCTTTTCAATACGATGTCCCGGATTTACGTAGGTTTCGTCAACCTCAATAATACCGAATAGTTGTTGGGAAATCTGATTTCTTCTTAATGTTTCTCGAATCCGATGCAACATATACCAGCTCGAAGCCTGTGTAATATTAAGTATCTTGGCAAGTTCTACGGAGCTAATTCCTTTTTTGGAAGATGCAAGCAGATAGTTGGTAATATACCATTTTTGCAATGGAATATTGCTATTCTCATATAGAGTTCCAGTTTTGGCGTTGAATCGTTTACCACAAGAACTGCATTTGAATGTTTTCCCATCCTTAAAGCGGTAAATCTTTCCTTGATGCCCGCAATGTGGGCAGACTATGTTTCCATCTGACCAACGTCGTTTCTCCAAATGTCTTAGGCATGTAAGATCATCGGGGAAGCGGTGCATGAAGTAGATTAAACCGTTATTTTGCATATTTCACTATTTAATATAATGCAAGATAGTGAAAATCTTTGATATATCAA
>ERZ780083.696-NODE-696-length-13236-cov-9.384341_pt1 | contig 13236 bp, 20 predicted proteins | sample MGYA00511838_ERZ780083 | MGnify/ENA primary metagenome ERZ780083 (study PRJEB29588, sample SAMEA2152602) | human gut metagenome | biome: human gut; feature: human-associated habitat; material: faeces | place: Denmark | collected 2008/2010 ...
CCCCCCCCCCCCCCCGCCGATACACAATCCTGCCATCAGTGGGAAAATCCGAGTGGCAAGCTTTCCGGGAGACTGCTTCAGATAGGATTTTACAGGGAAATATGCAAGTAAAAGACCGGGGAGTACGACGGACAACTCCAGGATCGGACGCAGAATATCTTTCATCTCATACACCCCCTTGCAGCAGAAATTCCATAAATGCCTGCCTGGCAGGCTTCAAAAGTTCCTGGTTGACATATACGCGGCTGCCGTCGGGCCTGCCGAAAGCGGCGGCCTGAAAATCAGCGGCATGTTCTAAATTGACAATCGTACCGCGGCCGCAGACAAAAAAGCGTGGATCTTTTTTCAGCGGCTCGGTAAATGCCTTAAAGCTTTGCCGCGTGGCAAGCGTTTTTCCGGCAGTTGTGCGAATGTTGATCATATGAGCAAAATGCTCGGCAAAGATAATGTCCCTATAGCGAAGGCGAACGTCGCTGCCACTGACTTTCACCGTCAGAATCGGCTCCGGACGCGGAAGTTTAGTGAGCATTTCAGCAAGCAGAGCGGCAAGTTCTCCCTCGGAAAAGGGCTTCACGAGGTAGTGAAATGCCCGCACCTGAAAGCCCTCCAGTGCATGATCGGTAGATGTTGTGGTGAAGATCAGAAAGCAGTCTGCATCCGTCTTCCGAAGTTCCTTTGCGGCATCCATGCCGCTTAATCCTTTCATGTAAATGTCCAGAAATGCCACAGTAAAGTGCCGTTCTTTTTCTGCTGCGAGAAAGCTCTCGCTGCTATCAAATTCTAAGATCTCCGTCTCTACACCGTACAAGCTCAGCTGTCGCTCAAGCCGCATTTTCAACAGCGCACGTTCGGTCTCGATATCATCCACTATTGCTATCCTCATATCGGACTGACTCCTTTGTAAAAAATTCCAGTGACTAAATTATATCATACCTGTCCAACACCGGCACAGTGAAAAACTCAGATTTCGTGACGGAATTAAGGGTTTCGTGCCAAACGGCTTGAAAAGCGTTTGCATATCCGTATACTGACAAGCAGAAAGCATCAATGACGGCAGAAAGGAGGGAGTGCCGTGTACCACATTGCCGTGCTGACAAGTAGCGAAACACAGGAAGCCTTTTATATAGAGCAGCTTTCACGGTTCTGCTTTGAACGCGGTCTGTTTCCCAAAATGGACTGTTACCGTGGGCAGGAGTTGTTCTTTGATGTGGCGCGTGTAAATGCGCCAACCTGCACTGTGATCGCACTTCCGGGAGTAGAAGGGTTGAATGCGGTGGAGCATCTGCGGACGCTTTTTCCCGAAACACGCATCATCTGGTGCAGCGATCTGGATTTTTCCCTGCATGCATTTCGGCTGCGTGTAGACTATTTTCTGTTAGAGCCAATAACAGAAGAAGCGTTTCAGCAAGGACTTTCTACATGGTTAGATGGGAAAAAAACGTCTGCCTTATTCCGAACGGCTCACAACAAACATAACAATGAGGAGGATTATTGATGAACAAGAGAAAAAAGATTTATTCTGTATTTAGCTTTCTTCTGGCGGGAACACTGTGCCTGTCTATGGCGGCCTGCGGTGGAACGCCCACACCGGCAGAGGACGAAACAACATCTTCTGCACCGTTATCCGGTGCACTGCCCGTGAAGGCTTTACAACCCAAACACGTGGATGAAAACCCTTATATGGCAAAAAGTGATGCAAACATCCATCACGACGGCTACAACACCGACTCAACGGATGAAATTCTGCCGCTCGGCATCTATCCGGAAATCAATGTTTCCTTTGAGACAACGAACCCGAACGCCTCACCCGCGATTTACTTTGACAACTACGGTCACGCGGTCGTGCCACTGCTCGGCGGCATCGCCATCCGTGATCTGAATGCAACAGAGACGAAGACGCTCGGCTATTTTTCACCGATGCAACATGATGGCGGCGGTTACGTCATCCAGAGTTCCTACACATTCCTTGACTCTAAAAACCGTGTCGTCTGCCCGACGAGCAACAACCATGTACTGATACTGCGTACGACAGAGGAAGATGGCAGCGTCATTCCGGAATTTGAAAAGGTTCTGGATATCGATATCAAGGCAGCTGCTGAGACCGCGCTCGGCAAAGAGCTGACACAGAATCTTCTGTCCGTGGTCTTTGACTACGACGGAAACCTTTGGTTCGCCACCGGCGGCTTCCGAATCTATCCTGAGCGGCAGCAGCAGGGTGTTCTCGGCTACATTGCCCACACAGCGATAGAATCGATTCTGAATGGCGAACAAACCGATCTTTCAAAGGCTGTCTTTGTTTACGGGCTGCCCCTTGGCGAGGGCGCAGAAAACGGCATTGCTGCCTCCAAAGACGGTGCGGTCATTCTGACGAACCAGAACTGCTATCTGTTGCGCGCGGAAGAAGGTGTGAACGTTGTGTGGTGCACGCCATATGAGAGTGTCGGTGCGAAGGTCAGTCATGATGGCGATAAGACTACCGGCGGCGGACTTGCCTGGGGTGGCGGCTGCTCGCCCACACTGACACCAAACCTTGTACTGTTCACCGACAACGCAGACCCCGTTAAGCTTCTTGCGCTCGACATGAAGACCGGAGAGATCGTAGCCAGCATGCCTGTTTTGGATGATCTGCCCGATGGGTATCAGGTGGCGGTTGAGAACTCTGCAATCGTTTATGACGACGGTGAAGGCACCGTCAGCACGATTGTCTGCAACTGGTTCGGCGCTGGTAACGCAGGTCTTGCCGACCCTGACAATGACTCTTCGATTCAGAGCTACGCCAACATTTATGACCAGAACTGGCTGATGAAGGGTAATGTTATGATTGCCCCGGGCATCGAGCGTGTGGACACCGTGAAAACCGATTCCGGCTATGAGATGAAGAGCATCTGGTCTCGAAATGACCTGAGCGACACGTCGATTATGAAGCTCTCCACCGCGACGGGCTATGTCTACGGCTACGTGCAGGATCTGACCACCGGTATGTGGCAGTACATCATTCTGGACTTTGAAACGGGCGAGACTGTTTTCACGATGGACGTCTCCAACAAGTTCGGCTACAACAACATGGCCATCGGCATGTACGCCGGAAACAGCGGCAACGCACTCTACTGCCCGACGGGCTATCTGGAGCTGCTCAGATTGCAGGATCGCTTCGTCCATCTGCCCGAAATGCCGTACCGAGAGGTCGACCTCGACCAGGCGGCGAGAAATGTTCTTTCGCAGGAACAGTTTGCGCTTGACGGCGGCGAAGGAGAAGTCGCGAGCTGGCGCAATACCGTCACAGTTGAAAATGTTCATCCCAACACGACGGTCGCATTCCGGATGAACAATCTTTCCGGAAGCGCCGCTGAGCTGAAGCTCTATGGCTACGGTGCAGACGGAAAGCTGGCGGAGGTCGGCAATGAACTGTGGTCGATCACGGATGAGACAGGCAGCGCCGTGGATACGCTTTCTGACGGCACACTGTATGAGCTGCGTGTGAGCGTCGCGGACGGCGGTGCGCTTGATCTGAGCGAGGCGGAAAAGGAGATCAAAATTTCCGTTGTGCTTGCAAAGTAAGGCTCAATCATAACCACCGGCACTGAGCTGGTTGTTTTCTTGATACAAAAAGGCTCCGGCGCCAAAAACGCCGGAGCCTTTCTTCAAATTTGCGTCTTAAAATTGCGAATCAATCCTGCAAGTAGGAATATCGAAGGATGAAAAAACGCGGCATTTGCCAGTTGCCCGATGCGTGCTATCTCTCTGAGCTCAATGTTCCCGGCAAACCGAACCGGACAAACCTTGGAGAATGTGCTGCAATACAAAGATTTCTTTCCACACATCCAAACGAGAATCTGGCGATCCTCACGCCATACCGCAATCAGCGCGCTCTCTTAGCAGACACAGCTAAAAAATGCGGTTATCCGCAAGAAGTCAGTCTGACCGTCCACCGTGCGCAGGGACGCGAATGGGACACCTGCTCATTTTCCTTCAACGAAGGAAAACGGCACTGGGATTCTGTGATCCCGGTGCCGTTGTATCTTTTACCATTCCTTATTTTTCAAATATGCCCGAACGCTTGAAACAAAGTATTCCGCGTTCTCGATCTGTACAGCCGTATCTGCTTTGGAGATCACAACGAAATCGTCGTAGTCGCTGTCCGTCCGAACGTCAAACAGGACGGAGATAATCTCCGACATTCGTGTTTCAAAAATTTCCGTTTTGATATACCGACGACGAAACTCGGAAATAACGCCGCTGTGACGCTTCATGTCGATTTCGTCAAAGGACCGCACCGCGCATCGCGTGGAAGACCGCGTAATAGGAACGATTCGCTGCACTCTTAATTCCCTGTTTCAAGTAAGTTTCTTGCCGCGGAAAGGCATTCAACTGCGTGTTCCAGCCGCGCCTGCGACAGAGCCTTTCGTTCATGCTCCTGCATAACGGATACCCTCCCGAACGACGTTCCGGTAATAGGGCAGCGCTGTCTGATAGCGTCTGAACTGCTCCAGCGGCTTGACGGTCACAGAAACGGTGATGTCGTGCTCCAGACTCAATCGGCTGGTCACCTTTGCAACATCGCTGCGGTGTTTCGCAATCTCCGCTTGTTCCAAATCCACAGTCAGCAGAATATCAATGTCCGACTCCGGATTGAAATCGCCGCGCGCATAGGAGCCGTACAGATAGGCGTCATGAATGCGCCCGAAAATCGGACTGCACGCATGATAGACGCTGTGCAGAATTTCTTCTGCCTGATTTCTGGTACACATATGCTCGCCTCCATTTTTTGTTTTATTATACCCTGAATTGCCCCCGCCGTCAACGGCGGGGCGTGACTACTATTTGACTACTATTGTCCGCAAATCCCAAAAAGCCGTTTTGCCCAGTGTTTTCAATGCTTTCCGGGAAGTTCGGCAATTTGCTGCAAATCCGTTGAAAACCCGCAAGACTTTGAAAATGCAGCATTTTATCAGGCTGCGCCTGAAAACTCCGACCGTCGACATTGCTCCTGTCAAGCTCTATCCTTATGTAAAAAAGCAAGACGCAAACTCAAATGCATGAGCTTGCGTCTTGCTTTTGCCCGTACCAGCTGTACCCCCATGACACATTGTGTACCTATGGGGTGAAACAGTTGAAACTTCTGGGTTTTTCGCGTAGATATCTTTTTTGGTTCTACTAGATGGTGGACAGTACAGGACTCGAACCTGTGACCCCATGCACGTCAAGCATGTGCTCATACCAGCTGAGCTAACTGTCCATCGCGGGAGTTATTATATCCATAAAGTACTCTTTTGTCAAGCATGATTTTTTCTTTTCCTGCACAATTTTTCGCTGCGCGGAAAAGGATTTTTTTAATTCTTCTTCGTTCATAAATACCTCGAATTATAGCAATTTTCAATAATACAGCAGAACGCTTTCACTTTTGAGAAAAAGTGGTATAACAGAGGCAGAGAAGGTGAGAACTATGCTGCACAACGAAGCTCGAAAATTGATCTTAGAAGCATACGACAAAGGTGTTAGCGTAAAAGAACTGGCAAAGTGCTTTTCAGTAAACACCTGTTCGATCTACCGTTTGCTGAAGCGTCGGAACGAGACAGGAAGCTACGAAACTCAGACGAATCTGCGTGGAAAGAAGCCCAAATTGTCCGATGCAGATCATCAGCGCATCCTTTCACTTCTGGAGAAACAGCCGGATATCACTTGTCTGGAGATCATTGAAACGTTGAATTTGTCTGTCAGCATTGATACAGTCTGGCGTTTTCTTCAGAAAGCAGGATACCGCCGGAAGAAAAAGTCTCTTCATGCCAGTGAACGGGAGCGTCCCCGATGTGGCAAGGAAGAGGAAAAACTGGAACGGCCTTATGTCTGGATTCAAGGAAAGTGACCTTGTGTTTCTGGATGAAAGCGGCTGCAATACCGACATGACAAGACGATATGCCTATTCGCTTGGCGGAAGTCGAGCCGTTGACTCTACTCCGCTTTCCAAGCCAAAGAATACAACGATTCTGTCATCCATCCAGTTGGACGGGACATTCCACTACACGACTTTCTCAGGTGGAACAACAGTAGAACATTTCAAGCAGTATCTGAAGGAGGATCTGTTGCCCCATCTGAACTGCGATTCTGTCCTCGTGATGGATAATATGAAGTCGCACCATGCAAAGGCAGTGAAAGATTTATTGGACAGTTCTGGTGTTCGATACATTTATCTTCCGCCGTATAGCCCTGACCTGAATCCTATTGAAAAACTCTGGTCAAAGGTAAAGGCTCTGTTGCGCAAATTCAAGGCAAGGTCGTCGGATGCTCTTCCCAATGCGATTCAACACGCCTTTCAGAATGTTTCGCCTTCTGACTGTTCAGGGCGGTTCCGTTCATGTGGATATGCGCTTTAACTTTGAAAAATGCTATAATTTCTACCGTGCAGGTGTCCAACTTGCACTTGCAATTTGCGTCTATTTTTCGTTCAGCTGCGTGAAGCCGATAAGCACATTCAACAATAACCGCAAGGCGGCGACCGGTTGGTTTCTTCCGGCCGCCGCAAATTTATTATTCGGAGGTTTGATAATGTAATGCCCAGAAAAAGCGCCCTACCTCAAGCAAAGAGCAGTATGGTGACCGGCTCCCTCGGGATAACTCAATTCTCGAGAGTGGAACGGCATGGTGCTTCCGTTTTACCGGGAGTGGTGGCGCAGATATATCCGGTATCTGCGCGAACAGTTTGAAACTGCACGCTCAGTGAAGGAGATCGACGAGGGCTATGACCGATTTGCATTCGAACGGGAATTTTACAGCACCCCCGACTTCCCTCCGGAGCAGGAAGCCGCCTTCCGTGAGGCATTGGAGGTCATTTGCGCCCTGCTTGCGAAGAAGCATCGCTATTTTGCAGATACAGAGGTAGCGCAGACCTGCTCGGACCATGTCATGGAGCTGCATTGAGGCTGCGGCACTCCCCTGCCCGCGTCTATTCATTTTCCGGCGCGTCCTGCGCCAGAAGCCGGAGCCAGCCCCGGTGCAGCTCGACCCGGCCCTCCCGCTGCATCGCGCCAAGCAGGCGCGAAAGCGCGCTCCGGTTCATGCCGAGGTATTGCGCCATCCGTTCGCGCGTAACGCCCGCGCAGATGACCGCGCCGGTCTTTTGCGCCTCCTCCGTCAGATAGCGCTCCAGACGGGTCCTGCCGTCCGGGATGGACAGCAGGCGCACGCGCTTTTCCTGCGCCCAGTATTTTTCTGAGATTTCCTCCAGCAGATTGGACAGGAGCCGCGTGCATTTCTGTCCGCCGTCTCTCGCGCAGCATTGAAGCAGCGCGTCCAGCGAAAGAAACAGAACGCGCGACTGCCGAGCCGTGCGCAGCTCCACCGGACTACCAACGGTACGCGCAGACATCAGCACATCGCCGAAGAGGCCGCCCGCCTCATGCACGGCGGAAAGGCACGCCTGTCCGTCCGCCGTGTAGCGCCACGCCTCCACGCGCCCGGACAGCACGACCCCGGCGCGCTCGACCCGGTCTCCCATGCTCCAAAGGACGCAGTTTCCCGGCAGGCTGACCGCACTGGCCGACAGACTCTCCAGCAGCCCGTCCAGCTCCGCAGGCAAAAAGCCCCGAAAGAGCCGGTTTTCCAGCAGGCAGACACGTTCCGCAGATGTCAGCATATGGATCCCTCCGTTTCGTTGCAAATGCAACGTTATTCCTGGACAGTATAGCTATAATATGGGCAGAATGCAAGTATGGAGGGGTTTTCATGAAAAAAACGACCTGGATCGCGCAGACAGCCGTCTGCCTCGCACTTTTGATCGCGTTTCAGCTTCTCACCAGAAGCCTCGGCCAGCTCGTGACCGGCTCGTGCGTCAATCTGGTGCTGGCCGTCGCGGCGCTCCTCGGCGGCATCTGGTCGGGCGTGACCGTCGCGCTCGTCTCGCCGTTCTGCGCGTATCTGCTCGGCATCGGCCCGGCTTTTTTCCCGCTGGTTCCGTGTGTCGCGCTGGGCAACGCCGTCTACGCGGTGCTGTTCGGCCTGCTCGTCGGCAAATGCCTGCAAAAAAAGCAGACGATCGGCGCATTCGGCTGCATGGCGCTGGCTGCGCTGGCCAAATTCGCCGTTCTTTACGCCGTGCTCGTCCGGCTGGTTGCACCAGTCATCGTTCCGGCAGCGAAGCTGAGCGCCGTCACCGCCTCGTTCACCTGGCCGCAGCTCGTCACCGCCGCCATCGGCGGCGTGCTCGCCTGTCTGATTGCGCCGGTGCTCCGGCGTGCGCTCGGCTATGATCGCACTGGGCGCTGAACGCGCGGCGCAGGCATTTCCCGACCGCATCCCATAAAAATTTCCCGGCGCGCTGCCAGATCTAAGGTGCGCCGGGATTTTCTGTGCTTTATCGGATTATTTCGCAGTCTGTCCGTAATAGGCGTTCTTGCCGTGCTTGCGGAGATAGTGCTTGTCCAGCAGCTCCTGCTGCATCCGCGTCTGCTTTGGATCCAATTGCAGCGAATGGAAGTTCATGAACGCGACCTCTTCCAGAACGGCCGCATTATGGACGGCCTCCGCCGGATTCTTGCCCCATGTGAACGGGCCGTGGCTGTGGACGAGGACGGCTGGAATCGCCGCCGGATCCTTGCCCGTGAACGTCTCGACGATCACGTTGCCGGTCTCCTTTTCCTATTCGCCCGCAATTTCTTCCGGGGTCATTTCGCGCGTACAGGGAATCTCTACGTAGAAGTAGTCGCCCTGCGTCGTACCAAGCGACGCGACGCCGACGCCCGCCTGCGCGAAGCTCGTCGCCCAGCGGCTGTGCGTGTGAACGATGCCGCCGCATTCCGGGAACGCCTTATAGAGCACCAGATGTGTCGGCGTGTCGCTCGACGGCTTCCATTTGCCCTCGACGACGTTTCCGTCCAGATCAACGACGACCATATCCTCCGCCGTCATGCCGTCATACGGCACACCGGAGGGCTTGATGACGACCAAGCCGCTCTCGCGGTCGATTCCGGAGACATTGCCCCATGCGCATATTGTCGCCGAAACGCATGACCTTCATGTCCTTGGACACTGCCACGCCGATGGCGGCCTTCATCCAGCTGCCGATGCGGGCCTGCACGTCCTCGTCCTGCCAGTAACCGGCGATGATCTTGCGCGGCTTGCGGAGTCTGGCTCCGATGAAGCCGTGCTCGCGGTCGCCGTGTGCAGCCTGATTAAGGTTCATGAAGTCCATGTCGATCTCTTCGTTTGGGATCTCGCGGTTATACTGCGTGGCAAAGTGCAGCCACGGCTTTTGCAGAAGGTTCAGACCATTGATCCACATTTTAGGCGGGCTGAACGTATGGCACCACGTCACGATGCCGGCGCAGGAATCGTCAAAGTTTGCTTCCTTTACGACCTACGTGACCTCGGCGCTCGATTTGGCCGTGACCTTATACTTGAGGGGATACGGAAGGACGGCGGACAGCCTCTGCGCCATTTCCTCGGCGCGGCTTGCGACCGTTGCCAGAACCTTCTCGCCATAGAGCGTCTGCGAGCCGACAATAAACCAGAATTCATACTGTTTCATGATGTAACCTTCTTAAAATGCCGCAACCGCAGCCTGCTCAGCAGCAAGCGCCGCGCGGTACTGCGTCAGATAGTGGTCAAAGCCCGCCGCGTCCTCGGAATCGGGAGCCAGCGTCATGCGTTTGACATCCGCAAAGACCTCCGTCTCCAGATACTGCTCCAGCGTCTGCGCGGGCGCCTTCTGCACCATGTACGACGCCAGCAGCGCCATACCATAGGGGCCGCCCTCGCCTGCCGATTCCATGCAGGTGACCGGTGCGCGGCAGGCCGCGGCCATGTATTTCTGTCCGACGGCCGGGGTCTTGAACAGGCCGCCGTGGCCGGTCAGACTGTCGATGGCGACATGCTCCCCCGCCAGAATGTCCATGCCGATCTTGAGCGTTGCCATTGTAGCGTAGAGCTGCGAGCGCAGGAAATTTGCAAGCGTCAGCCTGCTTTCGGGTCTGCGGACGACCATGGGTCTTCCTTCGTCGAGATGCGTGACGCCCTCGCCCGCCATGTAGTTGTACGTCAGGACGCCGGAGCAGTCGGCCTCGCCCTCAAGGCTCTTCTGATAGAGCCTCGTGAACAGCTCGCCGGTAGACACGTCCGCGCCGAAAAGCTTCGCGGTCTCGCCGAGAAGAGAGACCCATGCGTTCATGTCGTTCGTGCAGTTGTTGCAGTGAACCATTGCAACGGGCTTGCCGGTCGGCGTCGTGACCATGTCGATCTCGGGATAGACCTTCGACAGGGGCTTTTCGAGCACGACCATGGCGAAAATGGATGTGCCGGCCGAGACGTTGCCCGTGCGCGGTGCGACGGCGTTCGTTGCCGCCATGCCGGTGCCCGCGTCGCCCTCCGGCGGGCAGAGCGGAATGCCTGCGGGCAGAAGCCCGCCAAGATATGTGACTCCGGCTTCTGTCAGCGTCCCGGCCGCCGCTCCGGCAGTCAGAACCTTCGGGAGAATGCCGCGGATGCTCCATGAAAAGTCGTATTTTTGAATCAGCGCGTCGAATTTGTCGAGCATCGCCGCGTCATAGCTGAGCGCCTCGCTGTCGATGGGAAACATGCCGGAGGCTTCGCCGATGCCGAGGACGTTCTCGCCCGTCAGCAGATAGTGGACGTAGCCAGCAAGCGTCGTGATATGCGCGATGCTTTTCACATGCTCTTCGCCGTTCAGGACGGCCTGATACAGGTGCGCGATCGACCAGCGCTGCGGAACATTGAAGCCGAATTCAGCGCTCAGCGCCTCGGCGGCCTCGCCGGTCATGGTGTTCTGCCATGTCCGGAACGGCGCCAGCAGGTTCCAGTCCTTATCAAAGGCGAGATAGCCGTGCATCATGCCGGAGACGCCCATGGCGGAAATCTCACCCGGCAGCTCGCCGAGATTTTGAACTGCGGCGCGAAGGCCTGTCTGCACCTCGTCCATGTGGTATGTCCAGACGCCGTTTTCCAGACTGCTTTTCCAGGTATCGTCGCCGCTCTTTACGATCTTGTGCGCTTCGTCGAGCAGAACGGCCTTGATGCGGGTCGAGCCGAGCTCAATGCCGAGAAAATAGTTTTTCATGCCTGCACCTCAGTTTTCATTTTTGTTCTTGCGCGAGAGCACAAGGCTCTGCACGACCAGGAACAGACATATCATAGCAGCAACGGTGATATTTGTCCACCACGCCTCGTCAAGACCGAGTGACGAAACGATGCTCTTGATCGTGTTCAGGGACAGAACGCCGAAGAGCGTGCCGATGATGTTGCCGACGCCGCCGGTCAGCATCGTGCCTCCCTGATAGTCGAGGTGGACCGCGCAGCTCATGCACCCTCATTTCCGGGCAAGCACACAGAGCCAGCCCCTTTGATTTTTGTGGATCTGCACGTCACGGAAGCCGCTCTGCTCCAGTGCCGCCTTCAGCTCGGTATCCTTGTAGATCGTCATGCCTTCGATCCGCTCCGTCCATTTTTCGTCCTTTTCGTTGTCGCCGCCGCACTCGTTGCAGATCAAAAACGTGCCGCCCGGCTTCAAAACGCGCAAAACCTCGCGGAAGCTCTGCCTCAGCTCCGGCCAGAAGCAGCCCGTCTCGAACGCCGTGACCGCGTCGAACCACGAGGCCGCGAAGATCATTTTTGCCACGCTTCCCTGCCACACGGCGCAGCGCTCGTCCGCGATCGCATCCCGGTTGAGCCTCCGCGCCTTTTCCACGCTGGCAGCGGAGTAATCGACGCCCTTGACGATGCTCTGCGGATACTTTTTCAGGAGCCTGCGGATGTTCGCGCCTCCGCCGCAGCCGCGGTCCAGAATTTTTGCGTCCGGCGAGGCGCTCCGGGCGCTTCCGCCCATGCTTCGGCAGCATAGGCCGCACACACCGGAATGCAACTCGCAGTTAGTTTTATCTAACCAGCGTGCAAATCACGGTTAGATGCTCCTAACCATCTGTCTTTGGAAACGCCGCATCTCTGCGACGCTTCATAAGTGTCCTTCGTTCAGCACGCGCCTGCGGCACTTTCAAGACGGAATGCACACTTTTTCCGTAAAAAAATCGAAAATGCCGCCGCAGTTCTCGCCATGTGCAAAGGCCCTGACCGCAGCCTGCGGTCAGGGCCGTTCCGAAAACTGTCTGCGCGCCCTGTGTGCAGGCGGCGCGGTCAGTTCATCTCCTCGATGTAGTAGACATATTCCAGCGAACGGAGCGCCTCAATGATCTCCTCGTGCTTCTTGTACTGCTTCAGCTCCGCGCTGGTCACGGTAAAGGACACCGAAAACACACTCAGCCCCGAGCCGACGTAGGCCGGGTTCGACTCGATATCGTCGATGCGGATGCCCAGCGCGCGGATGGTCGCCACGAACTCGGCAAGGGCGCCCTTGTTTTTCAGCTCCAGATGCACTTCAAAATGATTCGAGCGGTCCTTGAGGTGCTTTTCCAGCACCGGAAGTCCCGACATGCTGCAAAGCAGCACCAGAAACAGCACGAGCGACAGCGTATACAGCCCCGCGCCAAGCGCCATCCCGATCAGTCCGCAGCACCACAGGCCCGCCGAGGTCGTAAGGCCCTTGATCTGATTCTTGGAGCTGAAAAGGATGGAATTGCCGCTGATGGTCGCCATGCCGATGACCGCCGCCGCCGAGAGCACCGGCACCGGCACGCCCGCCAGCTCCATCAAAAGCCGGTCGGTCAGCATGGCCGCCGTCCCGGTGATGCTGACCAGAATAAAGGTACGCAGACCGGCGGAATGCCGCTTGCTGGAGCGTTCGCAGCCGATCACCGCGGAAAACAGCACGCTCAGCGCCGCGCGCAGCAAGATCGCGCCGAGGCCAAGCTCCGCGCTCCATGGGCCAAGCAGGCCCGCGATCACATCCTGATTCATTCTCCGTTACCTCCTGAGATAAAAATGCCGGCGCTGCGCCTGTGTCTGCGCCAGCTGTTCCTCCGCCGCCTCCATAAAGGCGGCCTCCTCCTCGCTCATTTCCTCACGCGGCTGCGCCGGAAGCTCCGACCGGATCTTCTGGATGCGCTCGATCAGGAGCTGCACGTCGGATTTCCTTTCGCCGGTCTCCGTCGTTTCCGCGACGACCGCAACGTCCTCGAGCCTCGTCGAATAAGATTTCGACAGATACAGCGCCAGCTTCGCGCAGCCCGGCCCAAGCAGCTCGTAGAGCACGCTCGAGGCGAGAATGATCGTCTCGAGGTCGCTGCCCATCACGCCGCCGAGCGTCCGCGCGCCAAGCGCAGCGAGGCCGCTGGCCAC
>ERZ780083.702-NODE-702-length-13114-cov-3.677158_pt1 | contig 13114 bp, 8 predicted proteins | sample MGYA00511838_ERZ780083 | MGnify/ENA primary metagenome ERZ780083 (study PRJEB29588, sample SAMEA2152602) | human gut metagenome | biome: human gut; feature: human-associated habitat; material: faeces | place: Denmark | collected 2008/2010 ...
CCGTTCCGGCTGCGGCAGCCGATTTTAATAATCCCCAAACCGTAGACCCGAGCTCGGGCAATTGGGAGCTCACGCTTGTTAACGCAGGGCATAAGCTGCCCGACGGATATGTGCCGTCGCTTGCAAACGCGATAAGCGGAAGCAGCGTGCAGCTTGATTCGAGAGTTGTTAAAGCGTATCAAGAGATGTACGACGCCGCAAAGAAGGACGGCTGCGTTTTAACTCCGTATGCAGGGTATTGCTCGGTTTCACGTCAAAACGATAATTACAACCGAAAGGTGAGTTATTATAAAAATCAGGGCTTGTCCGATGACGACGCCGCCGCAAAGGCGCGCACGTTTATTTTGCCGGGCGGATATTCCGAGCAAAATCTCGGTCTGTCAATGGATATTGTGAGTGCAAGTTCCGATTTTGCCTCTACAAAGGAGTTTTCGTGGCTTGTAAAAAATGCGCAGGATTACGGCTTTATTTTGCGCTATCCCGAAAATAAAACCGACAAAACGGGTATGAATTATCAGCCGTGGCATTGGCGTTATGTCGGAAAAGAGGCTGCAAAGGCGATGAATAAGAGCGGCCTGTGCCTTGAGGAGTATCTCAAAGCGGCATAAATCAAGACGAAGCTCAAAAAAGGGGAATTATATAATGCTTAACACAAGAGCCGGCGGAGTTTTAATGCATATCACGTCGCTCCCGTCAAAATACGGAATCGGCGTAATGGGCGAAGAGACAAAACGGTTTATACGCCGTATCAAGGATATGGGGTTTTCATATTGGCAGGTGCTGCCGCTTTGTCCTACGGATTTTTACGGCTCACCTTATGCGTCTCCGGCGGCATTTGCGTTGTCACCGCTTCTGATTGACCCGGACACGCTCAAAAATGACGGCTTTGTGTCGGAAGACGACCTTGCAAGAAGCGTATATTACGGTTCGCCTTACACGGCTGACTACGAATTTGCCGCAAAAAGCCGCAGGGAGCTTTTAAAAATCGCGTATCAAAACAAGAAAAACGAAGTATCTGCGGAGACTGAAAAATTCTGCGAGGAGAACCCGTGGTGCGAAGCATATTCGCTGTTTTGCGCCGCAAAGGAAAAATTCGGCGGCAAACCATGGTATGAGTGGGATGAAAAATTCGCGCGGTACGAAAATGCGCTTAAAAACAGAGACGAGTTGAAAGACGAAGCCGATTTTTATAAATTCGAGCAGTATATTGCCTTTTCTCAATGGCACCGCATAAAGCAGTTTGCCAACGAAAACGGCGTAAAAATACTCGGCGATATGCCGATATACGTCTCAACCGACAGTGCCGATGTTTGGAGCAATACGGAGCTTTTTGAGATAGACGAGCGCAGCTTTGTGCGCCGCAGAGTTTCGGGAGTTCCGCCCGATTACTTCTCAAAGGACGGTCAGCTTTGGGGCAACCCGCTTTATAATTGGGATGCGCTTGAAAAAACGGGCTATGCCTGGTGGCTCAGCCGCATAAAGGACGCTTTTCGACTTTATGATACGGTCAGAATTGACCATTTTCGCGCATTTGCGTCATATTGGGCTGTTCCTGCGGGCGAAAAAACGGCGAAAAACGGCGAATGGGTCAAGGGGCCCGGAATGAAATTTTTTGACGCCGTAAAGGAAGAAATGGGAGACGTTCCTATTATTGCAGAGGATCTCGGCGTGTTCGGCGAGGACGTTACACAGCTGCTTGATAAAACTCGGTTCCCCGGTATGCGTGTAATACAGTTCGGCTTTGACCCGTGCGGAAACAGCACACATCTGCCGCATAACTATCCGCTGAATACCGTAGCATATGTCGGCACGCACGACAATACAACGCTGCTTGCGTGGCTTTGGGAGGCAACGCCCGAAGAACGAGCCTTTGCGCTTGATTACTGCGGATTTACGGGCGATAACTGGGGCGACGGCGGATATTACAGCCCGTCCTGCCGCAAGATTATCGAAACCGTGTGGCGCTCTTCGGCTAAGCTTGCCGTCATTTCTTATCAGGATATGTGCGGATTCGGCTCGGACGCGCGTATGAATGTTCCCGGCAGAGCGTTCGGCAACTGGCAGTTCAGAACCACCGAGGAAACAATAGACGGTATAGACAAAAATTATTTCAGACACATTAACGACCTTTTCAGACGTACCGGCGGCGAATAAAAACGAAAAGCTCCCCCAAGGGGAGCTTTTTTAATAGGTTTTATTTACAAGGCGCGGCACTCTGATAGGCTCCCTTCAAAGGGAGCCGGACGCGAGTTCGCAAGCGGACGACGGGTAGACGAAAGAAAAGCGAGACGAGAGTAAAATGTGAAAAAGTAAAAAACGACAAGCATCAAATGATACTTGCCGTTTTTGGAGCAGGTGAGGGGAATCGAACCCCCGTATTCAGCTTGGGAAGCTGATGTTCTGCCATTAAACTACACCTGCTTACGTGCTACGCTGAATATTTTATCATTATTTTTACAATAAATCAATAGTAATATGATACGCGGCACAGCTTAACAGGATCGTTTATGCTGTCGCTTCTTATTACAGCTTTTCCACGGAGAGCCTCAGCCTTTTCAAATCGTTTTCGTCGGGATGAGACAGAGCACGGTCAAAGTTTTCAATCAGCATATCGAGATTCGGCACGGGATTCGGCAGGCTTTTCATTTTGATATAGCGCTCCCTGACCGTTTGCGGCATTTTCCCCTGACACATATACTCACCGACTGTGATGTTGCTGCCACTAATGCTCTTTTTTGTGTTTGCGAGGATTTTTTTGAAGTACTCCTCGTCTCCGCCGAAGCCCGCCGTTCCGAAAAGAAAAATCCTTTTATTTTTCAGCTTTTCGAGCAAATCCAAGGTCGCCTTGTCGGCGGTTCCCTTATCCGTCCAAAAGCCTATAAATAAAATGTCGGATTGTGTATCGGCGTTTTCGCACACTCCGAAATAATTGCAGTTTTCCTCCGGCAGCGCGTCGCGAATGGCGTCGGCAAGCAGCCTCGTGTTGCCTGTCGGGCTGCTGAAAATAATTGAATAGCTTTTATCTGTCATGATGAACCTCTTTGTTTGTGCGGCATATCACATATGCGGCGAAATTTTGTTATAAATTATTATATAAACACGCGGCCAACCGCCCACCAGCCGCAAATGCCGAAAGCATATACAGAAAGTAAGCTTTTCTGTGATCGGCAATAAAAAGGCTTTCGTCTCACTTGAAACGAAAGCCTTGATTTTATGTGTTTATGCTTGACGTTACGGCTTTGAGCCGCGCTTCAACAGCCTATTCAGTCCTTGAGTTCGTCAACATACTCGGTATGCTCACGCAGATACTTTTTGTCCTCGGGCTTAAGGTCAAGGCCTATGGTTCCGCCCGGATTCATAAGGTAATCGGGGTCAAAATAGTTTTTAAGCGTGCGGATTATGCCGTATTCCTTTTCGCCGAGGTAGCCCTCAAGCCACGGGGCAAACATCTTTCCGATACCGTGGTGGTGGCTGATGGCAGCACCGCTCTTCTGTATGGCGTCGAGAATTGTTGCGTGATAAGCACGGAACTCCTCTTCGTCCTGCATTTTAGTCATAAAGATGAAGTAGAGGTTGGCGCCCTGCGGATAGCAATGCGACATATGAGTTGTAACGATTGTGTTCGGAAGCTTATGGCAAACCTCACGAACCTCACGGTGAACACGAGCCATATTTGACCAGTTGACCGTGCACTCAAGCGTATCAATCATAAAGCCGAAATCCATGAGTGTATCGCGAAGATACGGGTCGTTGAAGCGGCCCTTTTCCCAGCCCTTGCATACGTAGCCGGTCATCGGGATTCCACCGTGCTTAACGGCAATTTTCATTATGTTATGCGCAACGTTTCTTGAGAAGCCCTTTTCGCCGTCTGTAAATCCGAGGAAGAGACAGCGCTCAAAGTCCTTGTAGCCCAATTTATCAAGAAGAGGCTCAAGCGGCGTTTCGTCAACGTTGTAAAGATGGAGCATTAATGAAGTTTCCTCCGGGTCTGAAAGACGGAAAACAGAGGAGAAGCCGCACTCACACTGCATCATTTCACGAGCGGCGCGCATAGCTGTCGGCCAGTCCTTGAACATATAAGAAAAGCGTTTTCTGTTTTCGGGCATCCAGCGGAAAAACTTGAGCGTGACCTCGGTAAGAACGCCGAAGGTGCCTTCGCCCCCCATCATGACCTGATTGAGGTTCGGTCCCGTTGCCTCTCTCGGATAGTGACTTGTCTCGATTTTACCTATCGGTGTGGCGTATTTCTGCGAAACAACTATATCGGCTATGGTGCCGTAATAGGTGCTGTTCTGACCGGCACCGCGGGTGACGGTCCAACCGCCGACGGAGGAATATTCAAACGACTGCGGGAAGTGGCCGCAGGTGTACGGACGCTTTGCGCCGAAAAGGCTCTGAGCGTTTTGAAGCGTTTCCTCAAGCTTTGGTCCGGACATACCTGCCTGAACGGTAATAGTCTGGTCGGTCTCATTGAATTTAATGACCTTGTTGAAGTTGCGGCGCATATCAAGAGAAACGCCGCCGTTAATGGGCTCAACGCCTCTTGTAACCGACGAGCCGCCGCCGTAAACATAGAGCGGTATTTTATTCTTTGTGACGTAGGCTACGATTTTCTCAATCTGCTCGCTTGTCTCCGGGAAAACAACGAGGTCGGGAAGAGAGTCAAAACGACGGTGACGCATTCTGAGAAGATCGTACATTGTCTGTCCGTAGGAAACGGCGAGACGGTCGTAGTCGCTCTGTGAGACGTTCTTTTCGCCGACTATTGCGGCAATGGCCTTTACGTGCTTTTTGTCAATCTTCGGAGCGTGCTCTTCGCCGAGATTTACGGGGTCAAGACCCAAATCGTCATTATACTGCATAAATTCCTCGTCCTTGAGATTGCAGCGTTTTTTAACATATTTGTAAAGGCTCTCCTTCGGATATTTGAAGAAGTCGGGGTCGCCCCAGCGGAAAATCGAACGATAGCTGTTCTCAGGTGCTCTCTGAAGCATCCATTTAGGCTCAAAGCCCTTATACGGTTTTGTACTCATTATCAGTGTCCTCCTGTTTGAAAATGATGTAGGTATTTTTCTATTGGCTTTAATCTTGAGGCAAGGTGAGAATATGCCTTGCCGTAAATTTTCATATAGGTTCGGTGGTTTTCCTCGTTCGGAATAAATACGTCTTTTTTATGTACCATATGCTCTATGGCGTCCTCATAGCTGCCGTAAACGCCCTGTGAAATAAACGCGACCATGGCACAGCCGACTGCGCTCGCCTCGTGAGTCTGAATACGGTGTACGGGCAAGCCGAACACATCTGCGGCAATTTGACATACGACCGGGCTGCTGGAGCCGCCTCCGCCGGCATAAAGCTCATCTACCGTGACGCTTGAGCGTTTTTGCATTTTAACGAGCCCGTGGTACAGCTCTAAGCAGATACCCTCTATTATGGCACGATACAAATGATAACGCGTATGGAAATCCGAAAAGCCTACAATTGCGCCGCTCGCATTCGGGTTTGTGATGCCCGGAGTCCAAAACGGCTGTAAAATAAGTCCGCCGGAGCCGGCCTCAATATCCTTGATTTTATCGTCAAGATAACGCTCTATGCAAACGCCCTCCTCGGCGGCGTCAACCTTATCCTTCGCGGCAAACTGCTCTATAAACCACGAAATCATCCAAAATCCGCGATAGACCTCGAATTCGGGATTGAACATATCGTTCGGAACAGCCGGATAAGCCGGCATATAAGGCTGCGGTTCAAAATATTTTTTAACCGCCATCTGTAAGGTTGAGGTCGTGCCGAAGGAAATTGCTGCTCGGTTTGATTTTACAACGGACATACCGATGGTTTCGCAGCCCTTGTCGGAGCCGGTTGCTATAAGCGGAAGTCCAATTGGGATGCCCGTTTTTTCGGACGCATCTTTTGTGATTTTACCTATGACCTCGCCCGACGGAACAAGCTCGCAGAGCTTTTCGGACGGAACATTGCACACGCAGCGCGTGAGAGCACCGGGTTTCATCCAACGGCGGTTTTTGTAATCAAACGGTACGTGACCTATCATATTTGCCACGGAATCCTTAAGCTCGCCCGTCAAAAGATAGTTGAGATATGACGGCAGCATAACGTATTTGTCTGTTTTGGCCCATATTTCGGGCTCGTTTTGCATAATCCAGTTGCCGGTAGAGGCTCGGTAAATCATATCTACCGATTCTCCCATTCCCACAAGCGAAAACAATGCGCGTTTTGCTGCCGGAATCTGTCCGTCCTCGTCGGCCTCACGCTCGTCGAGCCATAATATTATGTCGCGCAGCGGACGTTTGTCTTTGTCGAGGCAAAGCACCGTGTCACGTATGCAGGTAAGGCATACGGCTGTTATGCGGTCAAGCTTATCGGCATTTCTCTCGATAACCTTTTTTGACATTTCGGCTATAATGTTAAAATAAAAATCCGGGGTCTGTTCTGCCCATCCGGGCTGTTTTGATAAATAAGGAACCTTGTATTTTTGCTGCTCCTTATCCTCAAAGTCTCCACTCTCATTGACAAGCAAGCATCTTGCACTCTGCGTGCCGACGTCAAAGGTCAGCACAAGTGACTGTTCCATTAAAGATTTTCCCCTCTTTCTTTTTTAAGGTTGCTTCTTCTCGTCCTTCAGGATATTGCTTGTTGCAATCAAATCCACGCCGAGATTGAGAATATTCGGTACAACGACTTCCTCTCGTCCGAGTCGTTTTGAAACGGTGATACGGTTTACCTCGTGCATCAGGTCGAAAATTCTGTTTTTGGGAATCGGCCCCGATACGCGAACGGGCAGAACCGGTACCGAAGGGAAGGCGGTGCGCACCGTTGTGCAAACGGTACGACGCGGGTCGGTCATTTCGCTTACGGCGAATTCTTTGCCCCTTTTGCAGGTGTTGCCGGTCACAACAAGCTCGTCACCGTCTGATGTAATCGTCATTCTGCACGAACGGGGACAAACGATGCAAACCAATTCTTTTGTCATTTTACACCGTCTCCTTTACCGAGTCTTTCCAGCCGAAGCTCCACTCGGCTGTTTTCGTTTAATTCGCATGCGCTGAAATCAATCGTGAGATTTTCCATTTCGGGCGGACGCATAAATGCGTAACGCTTTTTAAGTATTTCCTTACCGTCCGCGTAAATATGAAGCACACAGTTGTTTTCCTCCTCGCGGACGCGGAAATACAGGTCTGTTTTACTGTTATCCTCGTTGAGATTGAGCCTTTGCGGCACTGCGTACAATAAACCGTCGCCCGGGGTTATCTCGATAAGCCGTCTTTCTCTGCCCGAATAAGCAGCGGCTGATTTTCCCGCCTGCTCGGCGTTCTGCGAAACAAAGTCAACCAAATCGTTGACGTGCAAAGCGTTGCCGCAACTGAATACGCCGTCGGCACTCGTCATACACTGGCCGTCGCATACGGGACCCTTTGTGCGTGGGTCAAGCTTTACTCCGACGGACTCGGCAAGCTCGTTTTCCGGAATCAATCCGACCGAGAGAATCAGCGTGTCACATTCGACGCGGCTCTGTGTGCCGGGTATCGGAGCCATATTTTCGTCAACCTTTGAAATCTCAACTGCTTCGAGCCTGTCAACTCCGAACACGCGAGTGACGGTGTGCGACAGGTGCAGCGGAATGTCATAATCGTGCAGGCATTGATGCAGGTTTCTCGTAAGTCCCGACGGTGTAGGCTTTGCCTCATAAACGCCGAGAACCTTTGCGCCCTCAAGCGTAAGCCGGCGCGCCATGATAAGTCCTATATCTCCCGAGCCGAGAATTACGCATTTTTTGGCTGGCATAAGCCCGAGCAGATTTGTAAAATGCTGTGCGGTTCCTGCCGTGAAAACGCCTGCAGGACGCGTACCGTGAATAAATACCTGCTTGGCGGTACGCTCGCGACAGCCCGTAGCCAGCACAAGCGCTTTTGCCGTAAACACCGAAACGCCGCTTCTGCCGACGGTATGCACCGAAAAGCTTCCGTCGCCGTTTTTGTCTATTTTCGTGACAAACGTCAGAGTGCTGTATTCGATATTGCGTTTGTACAGCTCATCCTCAAACCGCTCGGCGTATTCCGGACCGGAGAGCTGCTCGCCGAAGTGATGAAGACCGAAACCGTCGTGAATGCACTGCTTGAGTATTCCTCCGAGCCTTGCCTCTCTTTCAAGAAGGAGAACCTTGGCACCGTTATCGTGAGCGCTTATCGCCGCCGCAAGTCCGGCAGGACCGCCGCCGACAACGAGTACGTCATAGTTACCTGTCGTCATCACTCTTCGCCTCCTTCGTTTACCTTTGTTTCGCCGTATGTTATCACCGCTTCCGCCGAGGATTTTTTAACCTCATACAGCGGAACGCCGAGGAATTCGGCAATTATTTTGGTGACAAGCGGCGAGCAGAAGCCGCCCTGACAACGTCCCATTCCCGGTCTTATGCGCTTTTTGATACCGTCAACCGTCGGAACGCATATCGGGGATTTCAAAGCGTCGAGAATTTCGCCCTTGCTGATTTGCTCGCAGCGGCAAATAATCTCGCCGTAGTCGGGATTTTCGGCTATCATTTTTTCTCTTGTATCGTCGTCCATTTCGCGAAGCACGGGAACGCCCTTGCGAATAGGATTATAATTGTTGTTTTTTTCAACCGTCTCGGTCTTGCCGAGCATATCGACCGCAAGCTCCGCCATATCGACGGCAACCGCGGGAGCGGTTGTAAGCCCGGGGGATTGAATACCGGCTACGTGAATCAAATTCCTTGTTCTTCTGCCGGGTTCAAGTATAAAATCCTCCTCAAAGGTAGGAGCGCGAACGCCCGTGAAATAAGTGATTATATCACGTTTTGACAGCGCCGGCATTGTTTGAGTCTGCTTGTCGAAGACGGTTTTAATGCTCTCGGCACGTGTTTCCGTGTTTTCCTTTTCAACCGTTTCTACGGCGTCGGGTCCTACGAGAAGATTATCGTGGACGGTGTGCAATATGCCGCCGCCCTTTGAATGGGTTTTACCGTGAACGCTTATGTCCTTTACGGAGGCTACCGAGTGCATATATGCGCCTGCTTTTTGGTCAAGAATCGAGTTGGTTCCTCGGCGCGGATGAATCGAGAAAAATCTGTCATCCGCCATGGCGGCAATATCCTCGGCAAAAACGCCTGCGGCGTTGATAACGATTTTCGGATGAATAACGCCTCTGTTGGTGGTAACGCTTATGATGTTATGCTCCGACACCTCCATGGAGAGCACGGCGGTGTTAAGACTTGCCTGCGCGCCGTTTTGAACGTTTTCTGCATAGGCTATGGTGAGTCCGTAAGGGCAAACACAGCCTGCGCTCGGATTATACATTGCGAATTTTGTTTCCGGTGTGAGGTTCGGCTCGCGGCGCATAAGCTCCTTGCCAGAGATTATCTCGGTGTCCTCTATGCCGTCGTGATGCTTCCGCCAAAAAGCATACAGACCGATAAGCGGCTTCAGCGCGGCGTTGCGGAAAAGCACATATTGACCTACCTGCTTAAACGGAACGTCAAGCTCGCGGCAAACGTCTGCATACATATGGTTTGCGCGGCGAATGTACTTGTGCTTGAGTGAGCCTTTGCCGAGGTCGATTCCGGGGTGCACCTCGCCGTCGTTGCGTCCCGACGCCTGAAGCGCAAGGTCCGCCTCCTTGTCTACAAGTAAAACGTCAAGCTTCCACTTGGTCAGCTCTCTTGCTATCGAAGCACCTGAAATGCCGCCGCCGATAACAAGCACGTCGGGTGTTCTGCCCTCGAGGAAATCATCCTTGAGAGACGGCAGACGCGTCGGAGCGGGCTGCTCGCCCGTGTAAACAATATCGTTGACAATATGCGTTGTGCTGAATTTTTTTGCCGCCGCTTGGCAAGCCGCGACGATTTCGCCCCAATCGGAGCTTTTGCCTCGAACAAAAATCGAGCCGTTCTCCTTTGAAGCACTGAATTTTCCGCCGAAAGTCTTTTTCAATTTTTTGTTAATTGATGATATGTTCATAACTTCAAGCCTCTTTTAATCAGCCTTGCAGTCGGTCACACGCCCGACTGTGCATAAAAAATATGTCGGTTAACTGACCGACTGATAAGCCAAGTATAATTCCGAAAAAAGCGTTTGTCAATACTTTTAACTAAAAAAATCACTCTTATGTGTTTTTTTTGTGAATATTGTTTTGTAGACATTGCCGATTGTTCGTGTTATACTTTAAGAAATTTTGCAGGAGGGTATTATGGCAGCTCAAAGACCCGAAAATATAAACGAAATCATACTTGATACTGCTGAGGAGCTTTTAAAGGTAAATTCCTTTTCGGAGGTGACTCTCGCGAAAATAGCCGAAAAGGCGAATATTTCGAAGGGCACGCTGTATTACTATTATAAAAGCAAAAACGAAATTCTTTTTGCCGTTACCGACCGCTATCTTTCGCGCCAATGGGACGAGCTGATACAATGGACGGAAAACAAGGAAAAGGATACCTCGCCGCACCGTCTTGTAAATTATGTAATCGAGAGAAATATAGCCTATGCCGGGCTCAGGCTTCACCTCTTTGACGCGGCATTGCTCGGCGACGAGGAAATCAGAGCTAAGCTGATTCATCGCTATGATGAATTCCAAAAGCTCATTTCGGCAAAAATAGCCGAGAGAACAGACGTTGTTTCGGCCGACTATTTCACTTGGCTTATTTTGATGGTTTCCGATGGTATTATTATTCAAAACAGCCTTAAAAACGAGTCCTTCGATACTCGGAAATTTCTTGAGAACAGCACCGAATACATTAAAAAAATCGAGAATATGCATAAGCCGCAATAAACGAAAGCCTCCGTTAAAAAACGGAGGCTTTTTACTGCCGTAAAAGCAGAAAAGGGAAACGAAAAAAATTATACTTTGTGTTTTTTCTTTTTGCGCAGGCCCGCCGTGACGCCTGTTACGCCGCCGCTGACAAACAGCAGGGAAATCCATAAAGCGAGGTCGCTTGCATTGCCGGTTCGGGGAGATTTCGGATTGCCCGGCAGCTTAGCCGTTACGGTGTCGGCCTTTTTAATTTCGTTTATACCGTCTTTGTCGCTGTAATACTTATCACAGCCGCCGCAGTACCAATACTCGATATTGCCCTCGGCAGTCTTAGTTGCCGCCTTTGCATCGATGTGCTTTAAGTCGGTGTGATTGTTTAAATCAGTCTTTCCGTAAGCCTTGCCGCAGTGTTCGCATACCGCTTTTTCGGCGCAGGTTGCCTTGCCGCCCGAGCAAGCCATTGTTTCAACACCCTTGCAGCCGTCCACGGTGCATTCACGGCTATGCGTGCCGTCGCCGTTTGATGTCCATTCACTGAAGGTGTGCCCGTCGTTTATCGTCACAGTCATCTCGGCGGTGTTGCCTGCCTTATCGGTGACAATGATTTTCTGTTCGCCGTCCGCAGGAGAGAGAGTAAAGCCGCCGTTTTCATCAAGCGTGACCTTTGTGCCGTTTACGGTAACTGTATCTATATACTTCTCGTCAATTGTAACTGTCTGTGCCTCGCAGTAGGTCTTGCCGTTTTCAATGCCGCCGATTACAGGCCGGATATTATCGAGCGTTATGCGGTCGGAGCGAAGATATGTTATATTCATGCTCTCGTCAACGAGCATTGCATAAACAATATATTCTCCGTTAGGCTCTATTAAAAACGGCTCATCATACGCACGGTACACAAGAGAGCCGAGTTCCGTCTCAGAGAGGTCACGATTTGTCACCAGATAAGAGACAAACACGGTTCCGCTGTTGTCGGAGGCGTTTATCGTTACCTCCTGCGTATCCTTAAAGAACAGGCCGAAAGTGAGCGTGTTTAAGAATTCCTGCCATTTATTGGTACCTATGATAATTTCGCCTGTGGGCTTTTCGGTGTCTTTCCACCGTGCTTTAAGCGTCATATTCTCGGCGGGCATGGTCACGGGAATATCTCTATCCCAGCCGATAAAGGTGTAACCTTCTCTTGTCGGGGCTTCGGGAGTAGTGATCTGCGTGCCGTAGTCCTGCGTGATCGGAGCAATTTCACTGCCGCCTGCGGCGTCAAAAGTGATTGTGTACCGATTGATTTCCCACTGTGCCGTGACAGTAATATTCTCGGCAGGCATGGTTTCGGGAATTTCCCTGTCCCACCCGATAAAGGTGTAACCTTCTCTTGTCGGGGCTTCGGGAGTAGTGATCCGCGTGCCGTAGTCCTGCGTGATCGGAGCGATTTCGCTGCCGCCTGCGGCGTCAAAGGTGATTGTGTACCGATTGATTTCCCACTGTGCGGCGACAGTCATATTCTCGGCAGGCATGGTTTCGGGAATTGCCTTATCCCAGCCGATGAAGGTGTAGCCTTCTCTTGTCGGGTCGGCAGGGGCGGTGATCGCTGTGCCGTAGTCCTGTGTAATGGATGCGACGGCACTGCCGCCTGCGGTGTCGAAGGTGATTGTATATTGATTTACCGCCCACTTCGCCGTGATAATCATTTTTTCGGCAGGCATGGTCGAGGGAATCGCCTTATCCCAGCCGATAAAGGTGTAACCCTCCCTTGTCGGGTTGGCAGGGGCGGCAATTACCGTGCCGTAGTCCTGTGTGATGGGTGCAATTTCGCTGCCGCCGTTGGAGTCAAAGGTAATTGTGTATTGATTGACCTTCCACTTCGCCGTGACAGTCATATTTTCAGCGGGCATAGTCGTGGGAATTTCCTTATCCCAGCCGATAAAGGTATATCCTTCTCTCTTAGGATCAATAGGAGGTTCTGCATCCTTTCCGGGAGCTACCAGCATAGTCTTCAGTACGCTGTCATCCCAGTCAAGGAAAGTTACCGTATATTTGGAAGCATCCGGATCATCTGCTTCGTACTGGGCAGTTACCTGCAGATCGGCCTGTACCCCATGATAATCCGGAACCCATCCGGTAAGGGTATATCCCTCTCTGCCTTTAACTTCAGGGGGAACTGCATCTCCCCCTGCTGCTACCGTCTGTGTATCCAGAAGCGTAGAATCCCAATCCCAGAAAGTTACGGTATAGAACAGTTCCAGCGGCTTTGAGGTCGTCATAATACCGTTCTTTGTTGCATAGATATATGCATTACTGCCATCTACGCAGTAGAACTGCAGTGCACTCTTATCGGTGGTTC
>ERZ780083.718-NODE-718-length-12985-cov-10.144238_pt1 | contig 12985 bp, 7 predicted proteins | sample MGYA00511838_ERZ780083 | MGnify/ENA primary metagenome ERZ780083 (study PRJEB29588, sample SAMEA2152602) | human gut metagenome | biome: human gut; feature: human-associated habitat; material: faeces | place: Denmark | collected 2008/2010 ...
GATCGACATCTGCGCCACGATCCTCGGTCAGCTGGAGGTCGCGCACAACGATTTCGACTACAGCAAGGATATTTTCGGCCCGACCCCCCCCCGCAAGTTCGCGTACTACACCTTCAACGACGGCTTCGGCGTGGTCGATGCTTCGGGCGAAGCCGTCTGGGACGCCACGAGCGGGAAAGCGGTTTCAGAGACCTCTCCCGCCCTGATGGACGTGGGCCGTACGATGCTGCAAACCACCTATACCGACATCGGAAACCGCTGACGGCCGGTAAAATACCTGAAATTAGGTATTGCGGGACCTGACATGAATCGCTAATTTTGCAGATATTGAGAATCTTATGTATAGAATTGGACGATACGATGCCGACGACCGCATGTGCGATCTGGTCTGCGACCGCTACCCCGTACTGCTTGTCATGAGCCGTTTCGGCATTGCGCTGGGCTTCGGCGACAAGACGATCGGCGAAGTCTGCCGCGACAGCGGGGTCGACACCGGGACGTTCCTGACCGTGGTCAATACGCATATCGACGGAGAAGCTCCCGATCCCGGCGCTGTTTCGGTCGGAGCGCTGGTGGGCTATCTGCGCAATTCCCACGACTATTTCCTCGATTTCCGGCTGCCGGGCATTCGCCGCAAGCTGATCGAGGCCATCGATTGCAGCCGAAACGACGTGGCCTTCGCCATCCTGCGCTTCTTCGACGAGTATGTCGCCGAGGTGCACAAGCATATGGATTACGAGGAGCGCAAGGTTTTCCCCTATGTCGAAGCCCTGCTTGCCGGAGAGCGTCCCGAAGGGTATTCGATCGACGTTTTCCGCCGCCATCACGATCAGGTCGAGGCCAAGCTTGCCGAACTGAAGCGCATCATCATCCGTTATTATCCTTCGGGAAGCACCAACGAGCTGAACGGCGTGCTTTTTGACATCTTCACCTGCGAACGCGATCTGGCTTCGCACAACGACATCGAAGACCGTCTGTTCATTCCGGCCATCAAACGGCTGGAGGAGGCCGGGGAGACTTCGGCCGACGTCCGGTCCGGGGACGGGGCGCGGAAACGGTCGTCCGGTGCGAAAGGAGGCGTCCGATGAAGGCGTTGAAACTCGCCGTGGCCGAGCCTTCGGCTATTCTGCGTTACGGCATTGTCGCCCTGCTGCGCCGGATGCCTGCGGCGAACGTCGATATTCTCGAAATCGGGGATATCTCGCAGCTTGCCGCGCAGCTTTCGCGCCACAGGCCCGACGTGCTGATCGTCAATCCCGCGTCGCTGGGACTCTGTACGCCGCCGCAGCTGCGGACGCAGACCGGATGCGAGGGGATGCGGTGCGTCGCCCTGCAGCTGGCGATGACCGATGCCGTGACGCTCGGCGCCTACGACGAGGTTCTTTCGATCTACGATTCGGAGGACTGCGTGCGCCGCAAAATCGTACAGCCGGCCGATGAAGCGCCCCGCGGGGAGCCGCTGAGCGTCCGCGACCGCGAAATCGTCGTCTGCATCGTCAAGGGCATGAGCAACAAGCAGATCGCCGATACGCTCTGCATTTCGACCCATACGGTCATCACGCACCGCCGCAATATCGTGGCCAAACTGCAGATCCACTCCCCGGCGGGCCTGACGATCTATGCCATTGTCAACAAGCTGGTCGATCTCTCGGAAATCCGGGATACGATCACCGAAATATAAACGATCATGGGACACGACCACCATCACGACCATACGGTCTCGTCGCTCAACAAGGCTTTTATCCTCGGCATCACGCTCAACGTGGCGTTCGTCGTCGTCGAATTCGCCGTCGGACTCTATTACGGGTCGATGGGACTGCTGTCCGACGCCGGGCACAACCTTTCGGATGTGGCGAGCCTGCTGCTGGCGATGCTCGCTTTCCGTCTCGCGCAGGCGCATGCCACGCCGCGCTATACCTATGGCTACAAGAAGAGTACGGTGCTTATCTCGCTGCTCAATTCGGTGATCCTGCTGATCGCCGTGGGGGTGATCGTCGCCGAGAGTATCGGCCGGATGATGCACCCGGCGCCCATCGAGGGCGGTGCGATCGCATGGACGGCGGGCGTCGGCGTGGCGATGGAGAACGCCGAGCCGTGCGTCAAGGAGGCGGCGGACGTGGTCACGGCCTCCTGCGACGAGGACGGCGTGGCGCAGATGATCGAGAGGACGCTGCTTTGAAAGAAAGTCTTGAGAGGAGAGACGGTATGCAGACGAAAAAGGGATGGAACGGCAATCAGCTCAAGCTGATCGCCATAATTGCCATGACCATCGATCATCTGGCGTGGACGCTCGCGCCGGGGTATTCCACCGAATGGTGGGTGCTGCTGTGCCATCTGGCCGGGCGGCTGACCGCGCCGATCATGTGGTTTTTCATCGTAGAGGGCTGGCATTATACGCACGATGTGCGGAAATACACGCTCCGACTGTTCCTGTTGGCGCTGGTGTCACATTTTGCGTACAATTTCTGCTTCGGCATTCCGATGCTGCCCTTCCGGGAGGGGAGCTTCTTCAATCAGACGAGCGTCGCGTGGTCGCTGGCATGGGGCCTTGTGCTGCTGCGTATCCACAGCAATGAAAAGACGGCCAGCTGGCTGAAATTTGCGCTGACGATCCTGATCTGCGTGATCTCGTTCCCGTCGGACTGGAGCTGCGTGGCGTCCATGGCGATCTTATACATGGGCGTCTCGCGCGGAGATTTCAAAAAACAGATGGTGTGGATGATGGTCTGGTCGGCGGTTTATGCGCTGGTCTACTTCCTGTTCCTTGACCGGCTCTACGGACTGCTCCAGCTTGGCACCTGCCTGACGATCCCGCTGCTGCGGCGCTACAACGGCCGGCGCGGTCGCTGGAAGGGTATGGGGAAGCTGTTTTACGTCTATTATCCGCTGCATCTGGCGCTGTTGGGCCTGCTGCGCACGGCGCTGCGGGGCTGAGATAACATATGCAGAAATGAATGAATATGCAAAGGCAGCCGCCCGAAGGCGGCTGCCTTCTGTCTGCGCCCTGCGGACGGGAGAGTAACGAAGAATGTTGGGCGGCGGAAACGCTGAATCTGCGACATATCGAAAAAATGCACAAAAGGAACACACAATATTGTGCAGCTTGAATGAGAGAAAAGCGTTGACAGAGAGGGAAGACAGACTTTATAATAGTAGCCAAATGCATGGAGATTAATGAAAGAAAATGGAATTTTGTGGATTTCTATGCAAATACTCCAAAATGTCCTTCCGGGCGGGACAAAACTATGCGGAAGGACAAATATGCAGAAAGAAGGAAAAGAATGAAGAAGCGCTATTTGAGCCGTGTGCTCAGCCTGCTTCTGGTTCTGACGATGCTGGCGGGATTCCTGATCCCGGCCGGCGCGGCTGGAACGGAAAGCGGGACGCAGGGTCTGGAGTTTGAGAAGACGGAAAACGTCGGCTCGGAAATGCTCGCAGAAACTGCGGAAGGTGAAGAAAAAGAAGATGCGGCCACACACACGGACAGCGACGTTGTCCGTGTATCCATCGTTCTGGACAAGGCTCCTGCGATGGAGCTCTACGGCACGGCGGACATCACCGCCAACACGGCCGTGGCCTCCTACCGCAATGAGCTGAAGGCGCAGCAGAACAGCGTGGCGCGGAAGATCGAGACGGCGACCGGCGAAAAGCTCGACGTCGTGTGGAATCTGACGTTTGCCGCCAACCTGATCTCCGCCAACGTCGAATACGGCCAGATCGAACAGATCAGGGGAATCTCCGGCGTTCAGAAGGTCGTTCTTGAGACCCGGTATGTGCCGATGGTCGTCGATCAGAACGAGACGGCGAATCCCAACATGGCTACATCTCCCGTGCAGATCGGCTCCAGCACGGCGTGGGCCGCAGGCTACACCGGTGCGGGCAGCCGCATCGCGGTGATCGATACCGGTATCGACACGGATCACCAGTCCTTCGCAGAAGCGGGCTATGAGTATTCCCTCGGCCAGCTGGCGGAAAAGAAGGAAATGGACGCGGACGCTTTCAAGGCAGGCCTGAAGCTGCTGGGCAAGGATGAGATCGCGCAGAAGCTCGATCAGCTGAACATCAAGGATTATCCCGCCGCAACGACGGACAATCTGTATGTCAGCTCCAAGATCCCGTTTGCCTACAACTACATCGATCAGAACATCACCGTTGACCACGACCACGACCGTCAGGGCGAGCATGGCTCCCACGTCGAGGGCATCGCGGCGGCCAACGCCTACATCGAGAAGGCGGACGGCACGTTCGTAAGCGCGCTGGACGAGGTCAAGGTGCAGGGCGTCGCGCCCGACGCGCAGCTCCTCGTCATGAAGGTTTTCGGCGCGAGCGGCGGCGCTTATGACTCCGACTACATGGCGGCCATCGAGGACGCGATCGTTCTCGGCTGCGATTCCATCAACCTGTCTCTCGGCTCCGCAGCGCCCGGCTTTACCCGGTGCGAGGAGTATGAGGCGATTTTGAACAAGCTCTGCGAGAACGGCAGCGTCGTCGCCATCGCGGCCGGCAACGCCGGTTACTGGGCAGAGCATGAGGTCAACAATGTCGGCCTGCTCTACAACGGCGACGTGAACTTCCAGACGGCCGGTTCTCCCGCGACCTATACGAATTCTCTCGCGGTCGCATCTGTGGACAACTCCGGCTACACCGGCACCTACTTCACGGTGAACGGCAAGCAGGTGTTCTACAACGAGACCACCTACAATAACCGTGCGCTCAGCACGCTCCTCGGCACGCACGAGTATATCTTTATGGATAACCCCGGCGACGACGGCGACTATCTGAATCTGCCGGAGGACGGCGAAGAAGCCGAGGGCAAGATCGTGTTTGTCGAGCGCGGCAGCATCAGCTTCTCGGAGAAGGCCAATCAGGGCGGCTCCTACAATGCGGCGGCTGTGATCGTCTACAACAACCAGCCCGGCACGATCAATATGGATCTGTCTGATGCACAGTTCGACATCCCCTGCGTGTCCATCACGAAGGCGGACGCCGACATGATCCGCAGCGCCTCCGAGGCCATCGACTACGAAAAGTGGGAAGAGCCGTTTACCTATTATACCGGCTCGTTGACCATCACGAGCGACGTAGACTCCGTGCAGTATAACCCCGACTACTACACGATGAGCTCCTTCTCCTCGTGGGGCATCACCGGATCTCTGGAGCTGAAGCCCGAAATCACGGCCCCCGGCGGCAGCATCTATTCCGTCAACGGCGCGATCGCAGGCGGCAAGGCCTATGAGACCATGTCCGGCACCTCCATGGCGACCCCGCAGGTCGCAGGCATGGCGGCGCTGATGGGCCAGTATGTCCGCGAGAACAAGCTCGTGGAAAAGACCGGCAAGTCCGCGCGTCAGCTCATCAACAGCCTGCTGATGTCTACGGCGACGCCCGTGATTAATGGCGAAAATGAAATGCCCTACGCGGTCATTCAGCAGGGCGCGGGCCTTGCAAACGTCAACGACGCCATCAACGCCAAGTCCTTCCTCATGATGGACGACAACCTCAGCGGCACCGCCGCCGACGGCAAGGTCAAGGCGGAGCTGGGCGACGATCCCGACCGCACCGGCAAATACTCCTTCGGCTTTACCATCAACAACCTCAACGGCGAACAGCAGGAGTACACCTTCTCCACCGAGCTGTTCACGCAGGCCATCCGGACGGTGAAGGGCGCGGAATATCTCGACACGCTGACCACCCCCATTGCCGCGAACGTGAGCTATGAGGTAAACGGACAGACGTTCGTTCCCACCAGCAAGATCGTCTGCGACGTGAACCGCGACGGCGTGACCGATGAAAAGGACGCGCAGCTCGTGCTGGACAGCATCGTGGGCCTCGAGACCCTCGACGCCGAGCAGCAGCAGATCGCCGACGTGAGCGAGGACGGCAAGGTCACGACCTATGATGCCTACCTGATCCTCAAGGGCCTCACGATCGCGTCCGTCGAGGTCCCCATCGGCTCGCAGGTCCATGTGACCGTCAGCATCGAGCTGACGGCGGACGCCAAGGCCGCGCTGAACGAGACCTACAAGACCGGCGCCTATATCGAGGGCTATGTCTATGTGGATACCGCCAACACCCCCGACGGCGAACGCCTCCCGGCGCATTCCATCCCGGTGCTCGGTTTCTATGGCAACTGGTCCGACCCGTCGATGTATGACCATCCGACCATGAGTGAGATGCTGGCAGGCGACACGCGCACGACCTATTTCGGTTCCCGCGTGACCACCAACGCCCCATACATCGGCTATCCGGGCAGCATCAGCAGCTATACGCTCAACGGCAACCCCTATGTCTCGGACGACCCCGAGCAGCTGAACCGTCTGGCGCTCAACTCCAAGGCGTCCATCAAGGGCTACAATCTCAGCCTGATCCGAAACGCAGCCGCAGGCGCATTCTATGTGACGGATGCGGACGGCAAGATTCTTTACATGAGCGGCCTCAGCACCCAGCGCATGCCGGCATATTACAGCGCCAGCTATCAGGATTGGCTGAACGACTATGAGACGCTTTCGGTCAACTGGAAGCCGTCCTTTGCCGGCCTTGTCGAGAACGACACCTTTACGGCGGGCCTCGTCATGGTGCCGGAATACTATGAGCAGGACGGCGAGATCGACCGTGCGCAGCTCGAGAGCCTGATCGGCTCCGGCAAGCTCGGCGCGGGCGCATTCTGCACCAGCTCCATCACCATCGACGATACGGCTCCGGAGCTTGTCAAGGTCGAAAAGGACGAGGCGACCGGTGACCTGATCGTCACGGCGAAGGATAACCAGTACATCGCGGCGATCGTCGTCAACAAGGGCGTCGGCACGAAGCGCCTCGCCGCGGTCATCCCGGAGCAGACCGCTCCCGGCCAGACCTCCACGACGACCGTTGCCATGCCGGAGTACACCAGCGAGTATGTGACGGTCATCGTCGCGGACTATGCAGGTAACCAGACCACCTATAAGGTCTACTACAACGGCAAGATCCCCGACAGCACGGGCAAGCTGTTCGGCTTCACCATCACCAACAACCGCGGCACCGGCAATCGCTGGGTGGAGATCGATCCCGATACGCTGGCCTACAGAAAGCCCTCTGCCAGCGGCATGACCACCTACGACAGCATGAACTATCAGGTCACGGCGGCGGAATATGTCGGCGGCTATGTCTACTTCTCTACGCCCGACGCCATCTATGCCGCGCCGCAGACCGACCTGACGCTCGTGCAGAAGGTCGCAAACATCACGGCGCTTGCTGAGAAGGAAATGATCGTGGACATGGCCTTCAATACGCAGGACAATAAGCTTTACGCCATCACCTATTTCAACGGTGCAGTCGGCACCGGCAATTACAACAGCACCATGGTTGGCAACGACACGACGTTGGTCTACAGCGTGGGTCTGATCACGGGCGAACTGAAGAGGGTTGCGGAGATCTCGGCTACGAATCCGGGAAAGAACTTCAACAAGAAGCCCTATAGAACGATCTCTGCCTTTGCGATCGACGATGGTGGCAACTTCTACGGCGTCAACCACTCCACCACCACGACCGGCGCATATCTCTACCGCTGGACGCTGGAAGAGATCGTGGACGGCAAGATCGGCCCCCTCGCGCCGATCAACAACAAGACGAGCGGCAAGATCAACAGCGGCTGCTATGCTGGCGGCTTTACCAGCCTGACCTACGATCATGACAAGGATGTGCTCTACTTCGCTTCCGGCCTGAACGCCAGAGGCTCCGCCTCGATCAGCAACAAGCTGTATGTCATCGACCCCAAGACTGGCAAGGGTGCGCTGCCGAACAAGTCCCATGACGGCATTCTCTATGACCGTGTGACCACGCTCTACACCGTTCCGTCCAAGACCGTCACGATCGGCAAGGACGCGAACGTCTACGTCACGCTCGCAGAGAACGAGCGCACGCTCTATAAGGGAGCTTCCTTCTCGGTGAAGGCCGAGGTGTTCCCGTGGTTCGTAGACGACAAGACCGTCACATGGTCTACCAGCGATGCAAATGTCGCAGCCGTCACGGACGGCAAGATCACTGCGACCGGCGTCGGTACGGCGACGATCACTGCGACCGCCAATGCCGACAAGAAGGCGACCGCTTCCATCAAGGTCACGGTCGAGAAGCTCCCGAACATGACCTTCAGCGGCCTTGTGACCGACGCGAACGGCAGCTCCTACTGGGCTGACTTTGAGACGGACCATCCGGAAAGCTGGACGACCGTTTCCAAGGCCGGCAGCGGCTACATTGCAGGTACCTATCATGAGGGCCAGCTGATCGTTCATGACGGCGAAAAGGTCTACACCGTCGATCCCGACACCTTCCAGACGACGGAGCACGGCGAGATCCAGAGCGAGCTGATCTGGTCCGACGCGGCGGAGTCCCCCAAGGCGGACGACGGCACGCTCGGCAATATGGTCGGCCTGTGCAGCAACGGCGACTATCTGATGCAGCTGAATCTGGACGACAACACGGCCATCTACCGTCAGCTTACCGGCTATTCTCCGCTGTGGGGCCAGCAGATGGCGGCCATCGCCTACATCGGCTCCGGCACGCAGAGACATATCTACAGCGACAGCATCACCGGCGAGCGTGTGGACGCCATGCTTCCGGCGAACTACTACTACATCCTGACGGAGACCGGCAAGCTCGTCAAGCTGACCATCGTCAGCTTTGACCGCAACACGCAGCACTACGAATTCCTGAGCGAGATCGGCCAGACCGATCTTGACCTCACCGGCGTTTCGCTGGTCACGGACGGCAAGTACGCCTCCATGGTCTACGACCAGAAGAACGAGCTCCTTCTCGTTTCTGTCTACACCGATGGCAATGAGACCAAGCTCTACGCCATTTCTCCCGATGACTGCCTGGCGGCTTATGTCGGATCCTTCGGCGAGAAGAACTGCCCGGTCGTTTCGCTGTATCAGTATCAGCGTTCGACCGACCTGACGCTGAAGATCAAACCCACGTCCGCAGAGCTTTATGCGGGCGACGAGCAGAAGATCACCGCAAAGGTCATTCTCGGCAAGACCAATGAGGTCACATGGAGCAGCAGCAACGAGGCTGTTGCGACGGTCTCCGCCGACGGCATCATCACCGGCGTTTCCGCAGGCAATGCCGTCATCACCGCGACGACGGTCGATACGAACGCGGCAGGCGAGCATATCTCCGCCAACGTCAACGTGACGGTCAAGCCGCTGATGAAGATCGACGGCGTCGTCAGCGCACAGATCACGAAGGACGGCGTGAGCTCCTGGGTCGATCTCGACCTTGCAAAGGAGCTTGAGGTCGCAGTCGCCAAGGAGGGCGCGACACAGCTCAGCGGCGGCGGCCGTCAGGGCGAAAACCTCTACGGCTCTGATTTGAACCTCAATGCAAGCGGCACCACCGGCAGACTCTACAAGATCGATGCAAAGACCTTTGAGGAGACCGTCGGCCCGGCCTGCTATGTATCCTTCGCTCCGCGCGATGTGGCGGATGCTCCCGCAACGACCTTTACTTACACCTCTGGCGGCCAGAAGCTGACGCTTCCTGCGTTTGACATGCCGGTATTCCTCGGCAACGACGGCGGAACCTACATGATCACCGACTTTGTGGCTGGTAATCTGGCGGGCTGGCCGACGCAGAAGCTGTTCACCGATTTGGCAGCCATCACCTATGTGGGCGATACGACGGTCGGCGAGATCAACAAGACGCTTGAGGACGGTCAGCTTGAAGGCGCGGACAGCGATTCGCTTGCACACAGCTACTACGCACTCGGTGCGGACGGCAAGCTCCATGAGCTGATCATTGCGCCGAGCTACAGCACCGATGCCAAGACGGTTTCCTACAACCTCGTTTCCGGCACCATTGCCGACATCGGTATGCGCTTTGATCGCACCGCGCTCAGCATGCAATATGTCGAGGTCAGCGCGGACAGCTACGGCCTGCTGATCTCCGATTCCACCGATTGCAGCATCTATTATGTGGATCTGGCTCCGGAGAAGCCCACGATCGGCAAGCTCGGCCGCGTTGACGGCGCGACCAACCTGACCGCGCTGTATAACGCGACGGCCATCGGCATCATTGACGGCGCACAGAGCACGCAGACGCTCAGCCGGATGCAGGATGTGCAGCTTCAGGCTGCGGAGGCGATGAATGCTTCCGACGCAGCGGCGGCTGCAAAGACCGGCTTCACAATTGTGGAGACCTATACGGCAGAGCCGCAGACCGAGACCGAGAAAACGACGGAAGAAACGATGGATGCGATCCCTGAGGGCACGCTGAACGCCATCGCCGTCAGCACGAAGCAGGCGGATCTGCCCAATGCCGCCGGCGGTACGGGCGATGCGGATACGCATGTTCTGACGGTGCGCGTCACCGACACCGAGGACGCGACGAACGGCCTCTATGAGGTGACCTACGACCCGACAAAGGTCAGCCTCGTCAGCAAGACCTCCTCCGCGACGCTCAAGAGCTTCCGCGTCGATGAAGAGGCGGGCAAGATCCTCTTCGCCTTCGCCTCCAAGAACGCCATTTCCGCAGGCTCCGCGCTTGCAACGCTCACCTTCTCCTACGGCGATTACGTCAACACCGAGATCACCATTGAGGCCAAGCAGCGCAACGACGCTTCCGATCTGAAGGAAGAGCCGGCGGTGATCGCGATCGAGGACGAGGTCGGCGGCCATGAGTGGACCGAGACGGACCGCAAGGACGCGACCTGCACCGAGGACGGCTATGTCGATTACTACTGCCCGAAGTGCGAAAAGACGCGCCATGATGTGCTGCCTGCGCTCGGCCACAACTTCCGCAAGAACGCACAGACCGGCAAGTACGTCTGCGAGAACTGCGGTAAGGTTCTTGGCGAGTCCGAGAACACGAAGCCGACCAAGCCGACGACCCCGACCAAGCCCGGTAAGGACGATACGAAGTTCCCGTTCATCGACGTGAGCAAGAACGATCGTTACTATGACGCGGTTGACTACCTGTACAACAACGGTATCATGAACGGCACCACGGACACCCTGTTCAGCCCGAACGCAGAACTGACCCGTGCGATGGTCGTGACGATCCTGTACAGAGCACAGGGCAAGCCCGCTGTCAGCACGAGCGGCAGCTTCAAGGATGTGGCGGCAGGCCGCTACTACACCGAGGCCGTCGAATGGGCAGCAGCGAACAACATCGTCAAGGGCTTCACGGACGGCACGTTCAAGCCGGACGAGCCTGTGACCCGTGAGCAGCTGGCAGCGTTCATCAGCCGCTACGCTGAGTACAACGGCATCGAGATCGTTGCAGCCGACGGCAAGCTGGACGCAGACGCGGTCGTGTCCAACTGGGCAAAGAAGAACGTCGAATGGGCTGTTGCAGAGGGCATTCTGACCTCCGCACAGGCCAAGAACGCAACGCAGAACGCAACGCGCGCTGAGGTTGCAATGGCGCTCTACACTTACCTGACCAAGGTCGCAAAGTAAGCACACAGCCTGAACAGCAAATTACGCAAAAAAATTCCCGCTGGATATTCCAGCGGGAATTTTTACATGCTCCGGACAAGCGCATCACCGGGATACGAGCTCGCACAGTGTGTGAAAACAGATAAGTTATGGCATGATTGAAGTGCGCGATTGACGACAATGGCGGGGAGTGCCAATACGCACTCCCCGCCATGATTAGGGTATTAACCGATAATTGACACTGCACCACATTTTGCGCTGCAAGCCGCATTACCCGGCTACCCGTCGAAAGGTAATGTACTTATATGCGCCATGGTATAGGTCATCCCGCTCTTCCTCGATTTTTAGGCGCAGAACATCCTCGGATGCCGTGTCGACACTACAAACAAGCACGCTGGTCTCTGAATCTTCTCCTGCGGTCTCTGCACGATATATATACACGCCTCTACCCTTCCGGTGAAATGTAAATGGCCGCATTTCACCATCCACTTCCAAATGCAAGGTCGCTCTTTTATCGCCATCTACAGCGATCTCTGCGCGCGGATCCTCGCTGCGCCAGACAGTATCCGAATGGCGCCACGGATAATCCAGCCCGTTATAGTAGCCCGTCATGTAATTGCCATAGGCAAAGAGACCAAAGGGTACCAATATTACGATTAGGAGTCCGAGAAGGATGAACTTCCAGATACGGCTGTGCTTCATGTATGATGGATAGCGTGCTTTCATATCGTTTCCTCCCAGTTCTTTGTTTTATTGTGTCTCCTTTTTAATGACTTCTGCTGTGGACAGGATCTAACTTTTCTTCTTGAATACCGGCTGTTCCGGCGGCATTCACGGATCGCAGTGCAGGTCAAAATCGATCTCCGCGCCGATGGCCGCCGCGAACAGCACCTGCTTCGGGGACAAAACGACCTCCGGCCCGTCGCCGCTTTGCATATGGATGACGATCTCAAAGCGCGGGCTTGCAGCAAGATCGCTGCACAGCGTGCAGAGCTTTTCCACGTTTTCAAATGCGTTCTCTCCGGCCAATCGGCGTATCAGCTCATCCAGCACCGCGCCGACGCTGAATGCATTCTCTTCTTTTACCTCGAGCGACCAGCTCGTCTGCGCGGGAGCCTGCGGCGGGAAATCGGCTTTTCGACGCGTTCTCGTTGGAGTCACGCCCAAGCGGCGGCTGACTTCCTCGAGATCGAGTTCCCCGCCGGATGCGGAAATAGAAAAGGTCGTCTGGATCACAGGCATTTCCATTGCTTTTCTCTCCTTTCTATGACGGAAGTGGTTTCGTTTTGCCCTGCCTTATTCATAGCAATACAGGTCGAAGCCGATCTCCGCGCCGATAGCCGCCGCGAACAGCAGCTGCGCGGAGAACAGCCGCACCTCCGGGCTGTCGCCGCTTTGCATATGGATGACGATCTCAAGCGATGCTTCCGCGTCAAACTCTTCACACAGCCTAACGATTTTTTTCGCCGCCTCCAGCGGGTAATCTCCGGCCAATCGGCGTATCAGCTTGTCCAGCACTGCGCCGACGCTGAATGCATTCTCTTCTTTTACCTCGAGCGACCAGCTCGTCTGCG
>ERZ780083.728-NODE-728-length-12911-cov-4.984054_pt1 | contig 12911 bp, 9 predicted proteins | sample MGYA00511838_ERZ780083 | MGnify/ENA primary metagenome ERZ780083 (study PRJEB29588, sample SAMEA2152602) | human gut metagenome | biome: human gut; feature: human-associated habitat; material: faeces | place: Denmark | collected 2008/2010 ...
CCTCCCCGCCCGGGTGAGGGACTTCCCCGACTACCCCAGCCGCAACTGGCAGGAGGAGGTCATGCGCACGGGTATCATCCAGAGCTACAACATCGGCGTCGCTTCGGGCGGCAGCGCGAAGACCAAGGTGGCCGCTTCGGCAGGCTACCTCAATCAGGAGGGCATCGTCAAGAAGAACCAGATGGAACGTTTCACGGGCCGCATCCGTTTCGACAGCGACCTCAGCAAGCGGTTCACCATCGGCGGTACGATCAACTTCTCCCACATCGTGACCAAGGGAGCCGTCACCAATGCGGGCGCCAACTCGTACAACGGACTGGTGCAGAGCTTCGTCCTCTACAAGCCGATCTTCCTGAGCGAGGACGATGACGAAGCCTCCAACCCCGAAAACTACAATCTGACCAACCCCATCACCTTCATCAACGACTCCTACAAGGCTTCCACCCAGAACCGTACGATCGGAGACCTCTACCTCAAATACAAGATCCTCAACAACCTGACGCTGCGCATCAGCGGCGGCGGCACGATCCTGAATTCGAAGACCGAGGAGTGGTATCCCTCGACCACCTCGTGGGGGTACTCCAAAAACGGCATGGCCGTCGTAGCGGAAAGCGGCGCCGAATCGTGGCAGACCTCCAACACGCTGACCTACGCCATCTCGCGCGGCAAGCACTATTTCAATGCCGTACTGGGATTCGAACTGCGCGGCTACACCGCCACGCGTCTCAGCACCCGCGCCGAAGGATTCGAAAACCAGAGCTTCAACGGGGCGTTCGACATCGGTCAGGGTTCCGTATTCCCCGAAAACGTACAGACCAACCGCGAACGCAACACCTCCGAATCGGAATTCCTGCGCCTGAATTACACCCTCGCCGAAAAGTATATCTTCACGGCTTCGATCCGCCGCGACGGTTCGTCCAAATTCGGCAAGAACAACAAGTACGGCTACTTCCCCTCGGCCGCCTTCGCATGGAGCATCGGCAAGGAGGAGTTCATGAAGCAGCAGAAGATTTTCAGCGACATGAAACTGCGGCTCAGCTACGGCGTGACGGGTAACGACCGCATTCCGGCCTATCAGTCGCTGAGCCGTACCGACAAGACCTACTATTCGGGCGACAACAACTCCGTGCAGCTGGGCCTGTCTCCTTCGGAGATATCGAATCCCGACCTCAAGTGGGAGACGACCTACCAGCTCAACGGAGGTCTGGACATCAGCATGTTCCGCAACCGTCTGAGCATCGAGGCCGACGTTTACTACAAAAAGACCAAGGACATGCTCCTGCATGCCGACGTTCCCAGCCAGATCGGCTCCTACCGTCAGTGGCAGAACATCGGGCAGGTGGACAACAAGGGTTTCGAGCTTACGATCAACACGGTCAACATCCAGAAACGCAACTTCACATGGTCGACGAGCCTGAACTTCAACCTCAACCGCAACAAGGTCGTATCGCTGGGCGACGTCAGCTCGATCCCGGTCAAGGTCGCCGGCGGACATATCACCGAAGTAGGCCGCGTCATGGTGGGACACCCGATCGGTTCGGGCTGGGGATACGTCTTCGACGGCATTTACCAGCAATCCGACTTCGACGAGCGGGGCAACCTGAAAGAGGGCGTGCCGTCGTTCGCGGGAATCACCGTGAAGCCGGGCGACATGAAGTTCAAGGACATCGCGGGCAACGACAACGTCATTGACCCGAACAACGACAAAACGGTCATTGCGAACAGCGACCCGAAGCACTTCGGCGGCATGACCAACAGCTTTACGTTCAAGAATTTCGACCTCAGCTTCATGTTCCAGTGGTCCTACGGCAACGACATCATCAACATCGGCCGCTACCGCTACGAGGGTTTCGTGGGCTACAACAACGTCTCGACGGACTACTGGCGCAACCGCTGGACGGAGGAGCGTCCGGGCAACAGGTATCCGTCGCTCAACGGCGAGGGCAAGACCGAAATGTCGAGCTACTACGTCGAGGACGGCTCCTACCTCCGCCTGAAAAACCTGACGGTGGGCTATACGCTGCCCACGCACATCACGCGGAAAATCGGACTCTCCCACCTGCGGGTCTACGTCACGGCCGAAAACCTCTTCACCTGCACGGGCTATTCGGGCTACGACCCGGAAGTGTCGTTCTGGAACCGCCTGATTCCCGGACTAGACTACACCAACTACCCGCGCGCACGGTCCGTATTCTTCGGAGTTTCAATCAAATACTAAAACAGCGATATGAATATGAAAACGTTCTATTCGAAAGCACTAAAATACACGGCTGCGCTCCTGCTCTGCACGGCGACGGCGGGCTGCACCAGTTTCCTCGACGAGAAGACCTATTCGTTCGTTTCGGGCGACGACCTCTACACCACCGCCGCAAATGCGGAACTGGCCCTCACGGGCGTATACGACATACTCAACGCAGGTGCGATTCAGGGAACCGGCAACCAGCCCCTCTGGGGACGCGGCATGCACTACCTGATGATGCTCGGCGACGAGATCGCTCCCAACGGCATCAGCGACCCGCACCATCAGATCATCGCCAGCTGCGGTTACAACGAAGAGGCCGATTTCGTCTCGATGGCATGGTTCGGACTCTTCGTCGGCATCGACCGGGCCAACCACATCATCCAGAAAGTGCCGGCCATCGACATGGATCCCAAACGCCGCGACGAGATCGTCAACGAAGCGAAGCTGCTGCGCGGCCTTTACCGGCTCTATCAGGCGTGGCTCTGGGGCGAAGTGCCCCTGCCCAATACGCCCAACTCGTCGGCCGAGGCTCCGCGCGAACCGCTCGACAAGGTTTACGCCTGCATCGAGGAAGACCTCGACAAAGCCTACAAGGAGCTTCCCGACCGCAATTCGAACGTAAACGGCCGCGTCAACAAATGGACCGCGGGCGGCTATCTGCTCAAGATGTATACCTATCTGGCCTCCTGCAAGGAGAACCGCGTGGGGCGGGAACTCGGCTCGCCGACCAACAGTTTCGACTGGGTCGATGCCGAAGCGTGCTGGAAAAAAGCCGCGGCCATCGCCGAAGATATTTACGCACACAGCGGCTACAAGCTCATCAAGCCCTACCACTACAACTTTCTGGCCGACACCAAAAGCAGTCAGAAAGAGGAGTGCATGATGGTCGTACAGACCGGAGCGGGCGGCTCGAACGAATATTTCCTCTTCGCCTACTGGGCCGGGCCGCAGGGCAACGTCGGCACCAACGGAGGCGGTTACGGCTGGATACGCCCGACGGGCGAGCTGTCTGACAAATACGTGACCGAGGACAGCCGCATGGGCTGGAACCTCTGCGGCAGTCTGGGCAACAACGTCACCGACTACACGACAATCAACGGAGCCAAATACTTCAGTCCCGTGGCGCTTTACGCATCGGGCGCCAACCTCTGCCACGGCAAATTCCGCCAATCGGACCCCGCGGTCAGAACGTCGCAGGGCATTCCGACGTGGGCAAGCAACATCGACTTCCCGATGCTCCGCTTCGCCGACATCGTTCTGCTGTACGCCGAAGCGCTTTACAAGACGGGCGACGAATCCCTTGCGCGCGAACTGGTCGAGGAGGTGCGCGAACGCGCCTGCACCGATACGGACGGCAAACTGGACGAATCGGCGCTCAACGCCATGAATTCGGCCTACTACAAGACCGACTTCATGGAAGAGCTGCTCGACGAACGTTCGCGCGAACTCTGCGTCGAGGGGTGGCGACGCATCGACCTGATCCGCACGGGCAAAATGACGGAAGTCATCGGCAACATGAAAACCGTCAACGACGCCGGCAACAAATACTACTACTTCGCCCCGCAGATGGAGCCGATCAAGAACAACTACAAACCGTACAAGATCTGGATGCCGGTGCCCAAGCGCGAACGCGAAGTGAACAAAAACCTGAGCCAGAATCCGGGGTACACGCAGACGATCTGACGATTCCTGCCGACGAACTCCGACAACGAACCCTATTCAGATGAAAAAACTGACTGTTTTCTGCGCTGCCGCATGTCTCGCGGCATCCGCGGCGGCGCAGAATCATCCCGATCTTCACGAGGTCCTCGACCGGCAGAAAGGCCGGAACCTCATCGAAATACCCAAAGGCACCTACACGCTCGACGTGCGCAGCAACGGGCCGTACAAGTTCCACAACCTGACCGACGTCCACATCAACGGCAACGGATCGACGGTCATCTGCAACAATCAGGAGCAGGCGTTCAGCTTTTACAACTGCGTGCGGGTGGAGCTGCGCGACCTGACCATCGACTACGACCCGCTCTGCTTTACGCAGGGCGAGATTACGGCCGTGGCCGAAGACGGAAGCTGGTTCGACGTCCGGATCGACGAGGGGTATCCCGTAACCGGTCTGGCCGCCAACCGCGTGCAGTTCTACGATCCGCAGACACGCCTGCTCAAGCGCAACAGCATCACCACCTACACGAGCAACTACTCCGCACTCAAGCAGCTCGGTCACAACCTCTTCCGGGCCGTCAAAAACGGAACGTGGAGCGCAGGCGAGCAAGTCGGAGATCTGGTGGTCATGGACGTCAAGACCGACAAGCCGAACGCCGGCGTCCATACCGTCATGCTCAACAAGTGCTACAACACCAAACTCGAAAACGTCACGGTATACGGGTCCAACACCTTCTCGTTTTTCGAGAAGGAGGGCTACGCCAACGAGTACAGAAACTGCGTCGTCGACCGCGGCCCCATGCCGCAGGGCATCAGGCCCCGCCTGCGTTCGGGCAACGCCGACGGCATACACAGCAGTCAGGCACGGAAAGGCCCGACCGTCACGGGGTGCAAGGTAGGCCACAACGGCGATGACTGCATCATCGTCTGCGGACGCTCGTTCCCGGTCGGATCGGCCGACGCCGCGAAGGGTACGATCGACTTGGTGACGCGCGAAACCCACCCCGTATTCCGGCGCGGCGACAGACTGGTCGTGGTCGGTTACGACGGGAAACGCAATGGCGAGCTCCGGCTGGTTTCGGTCGGCCGCTTCGACCCGACCGAAGAGCAGCGCAACGCCGTGACGACGGGTTATCCCTCGCTGCTGTCAAAAGCCTCCTACAAGCTCGGATTCCGGCTCAAGGTGAAGCAGATGCCGTTCGAAATCGGCCCCGGCGACGTGGTTTTCAACGCCGACGCCGTCGGCAGCGGATTCCTCGTCAAAGACAACGAAGTGGGCCACGTACGCTCGCGCGGAATCCTGATCAAGGGTATCGACGGAGTGGTGGCGTCGAACAGGATAACCGGATGCGCCATGCAGGGAATCCTCATGTCGCCCGAAATCGAATGGATGGGAGGAGGCTTCTCCTCGAACGTGCAGATCGTCGGCAATACGATCGAGGAGTGCATGTTCGAACGCGGCAATCCGCGCATGCCTCCCGGAGCATTGTCGCTCTTCTACATCACGGGCGACGCGAAAGTCGCGGATCCGGGCGCATTCATGAACATCACCGTCCAGAAGAACAAGGTGACCGACTGCCCCTGCCCGGCAATCGTCGTCACGTCGGTCGACGGGCTGAAAATGTCGGACAACGAGGTCGAAAACTCAAAAGAGCTGACGCGCAGCCACGGAGAGCGGTACGGCGCCGACACGGGTGCGCCGGTCTGGGAAAAGAACAACATAAAGAAATAGCCATGCGCATGAAACCACGCTTGGGAACGGTCATACTCCTCGTGAGTATGGTCTGCGGTACGGCATCCGCCCGAACCGGGGTAATCGACATCGCGGACTACAAAGGCCGGTACGACACGCAGGACATGACCCCGTTCGTCTACACCCTGCTCGAAAGCCTTCCTGCAGACAAACCGGTAAAACTGGTATTCCCCCAAGGCACCTACCATTTCCGGCCGGAATTCGCCGCCGGAAAATACCACTGCATCACCAACCACGACAACGGATACCGGCATTTCGCATTCCCGCTGACGGGACGGCGGAATATTGAGATCGACGGCGGCGGCGCGGAATTCATTTTCCACGGCCGGATCATCCCGTTTCTGATCGAGGACTCGCACGGCGTGACGCTGCGCAATTTCACCGTAGACTGGGAGGTTCCCTTCACGCTGGAGGCGAAGGTGACGGCCGCGGATGCGGAGACGCAGCGTATCGAGATCGAGATTCCGGACGAGTTCGGCCATGCGGTCGAGAACGGCAAGCTCATCATGCGGGCGGAATGCTGGGAAGAGCGTATACCGGGCGAAAACATCGTTTTCGATCCCGGTACCATGGCCACCGCCTACCGCAGCGACGATTACTACATCCCCAAGCCGGACAACTTCGACATACGGGTTACACCGACGGCTCCCGGCCGCTATGAACTCCACACCCGGTTCGTGCGCGCCCTGCCGCCCGTCGGAACGATCCTGACGTTCAAAGGCGTCTTTACCCAGAACCGGCATTCGCCCGCCATCCACGCGACCGCGTCGTCCGGCGTTCTGGTCGAGGACGTAACCATCCACCACTGCGGCGGCATGGGACTGATCGCCGAAAAGACAGACAACGTCACCGTCCGCAGGCTGCAGGTGGTCCTGCGGAAGGGAAGCCCCCGGATGATAACGACCACGGCGGACGCCACGCACTTCTGCAACTGCCGGGGAACCGTCCTGATCGAAGAGTGCGTTTTCGAGAACATGCTCGACGATGCGACCAACGTACACGGCTCCTACGTCCGCGTGACCGGCATCACGGCGCCCGATCAGGTCATCGTCCGCATCAACCACCCCCAGCAGGCCGGATATGAGTTTGCCGGAAAGGGCGACGAAATCGACGTGGTGGACGCAGAGACCCTGCTTACGAAACACACCCTGCGGGTGAAAAAATCGGAACGCATCAACGCCCATTACATCCGGCTGACGTTCACCGCTCCCGTCGAAGGCCGACTCACGGTCGGCGACGGGCTGGAAAACATGTCGTGGTACCCGGAACTGATCTTCCGGAACAACGTCGTGCGCAACAACCGGGCGAGAAGCATTCTGGTCAGCACGCCCCGGAAAGTCGTCGTCGAGGGCAACACCTTCTCGTCCATGATGTCCGCCATTCTGTTCGAGGGGGACATGGACCACTGGTACGAATCGGGAGCCGTGCGCGACGTGACGATCCGCAACAACAGGTTTCTCGACGGCACATACGGCGGCGCCGATTTCCCGACGATCTTCATCAACCCGCACCAGAAAAAAGAGGTTCCGGACCATCCCTACGAACGCAACATCACCATCGAAGGCAATCTGTTCCGGACCTTCAACGAGCAGCTGCTCCGGGCGAAATCCGTCGGAGGACTGATTTTCAGAGACAACACCATCGAATTATCGGAGAGATACAAGCCCTACAACGCCCTCCCGACGATCGACATCCGCAGCTCGCAGCAGGTCGTCATCGAAAACAACCGCTACAAGAAGCCGGGGAAAATCAGCATCGTCCGGAAATAACGGTCAGCGAAACAGTCAGCGAAAACAGGCGTCCCCTTTGCAGGGACGCCTGTTGTTTTTCGGTTCCGGCGGAGCAGCGCGCAAGTGATTCGCCGCCCCTGCCGGGAGCGAAACGATTCAGAACGACATCGGCGCCTTGATCGCCGGCCACGGATCGTAGCCTTCGAGCGTGAAATCCCCGTAGCGGAAGTCGAAGAGCGACTTCACGGCAGGATTGAGCCGCATTACGGGCAGCGGACGGGGTTCGCGCGCAAGCTGCTCGTCCACCTGCTCCAGATGGTTCAGATAGAGGTGCGTGTCGCCGAGCGTATGGACGAATTCACCGGGCTGCAGGCCGCAGACCTGCGCCGTCATCAACGTCAGCAGGGCATAGGAGGCGATATTGAACGGCACGCCCAGAAACGTATCGGCACTGCGCTGGTAAAGCTGGCACGAGAGTTTTCCTTCGGCCACGTAGAACTGGAACAGCACATGGCACGGCGGCAGGGCCATATCCTCCACCTCGGCGACGTTCCATGCGGAGACGAGAATGCGCCGCGATTCGGGATTGCTCCTGATAAGCCCGACCGCCTGCGCGATCTGATCGACGACGGTGCCGTCGGGCTTGGGCCAGCTGCGCCACTGATAGCCGTAAACGTGGTTCAGATCGCCGAATTTATACCCTTCGACCGGCGATTCGACTCCCTCCTGCGCCGCCCGCAGAAACGTGTCGCGGTCGACAGGCAGCACGCCGTGGCGCACGCAAAGCTCGTTGTAATAGCGGAATGCATCGTTATCCCAGATATGCACCCCGTTGTCCACGAGGTATTTTATATTGGTATCGCCGGCCAAGAACCAGAGCAGTTCGTGGATCACGCCCTTCAGAAATACTTTTTTGGTCGTCAGCAGGGGAAAGCCCTCCGCCAGATCGAAGCGCATCTGGTGTCCGAAGACGCCTTTGGTACCGGTGCCGGTACGGTCGCCGCGCACGACGCCTTCGGTCTTGATCCTGCGCAGCAGATCGAGGTATTGTTTCATCGTTCTTCTTTAATAGACATTTTTTTCCGCTCAAATAGACATTTCTTCCGCGCGGAGCAGCGGGCCGTCCCGCGCCCCCGCACTAACGGAACGCTTCGAGCCTCCTCAGCGTCATTTCGCCCGACGCGTCCAAAACGGCATAAGAGGGATACTGTTCCCAGCAGCCGAGGTTTATCACATGCAGATTCCCTTCGCGGAAGTCGCGCGGGAAGTGCATATGCCCGAAGACGAAATGATCGACATCGTGCATGGCGGCATATTCGCGGGCGTATTGGATCAGCGGCTCGGTAAGCGGGACGTGGTGTCGGCGGCGTGCGACTTGCGCGACTTGCCGCTCCACCAATGGCCGAAACGCATCGCCCAGTCGGGATGCAGCAGCCACGAAAAGAGCCAGCGCAGCGTCCGCGAACGAAATACGGTGTTGAGCAGTTTGAGCACCGGCTGTCCGTCGATCTTCATGTTGTCGCCGTGGGCGATAAAGAGATGTTTGCCGTTCAGGCAGAACCGCTGCGGCGAAGTGTAGACTCAGACGCCGCATTCGCGGGCGAGGTAGTCGCCGACCCACATATCATGGTTTCCGGTAAAAAAGACGACCCGCACGCCCCGGTCGGTCAGCTCGGCCAGCTTGCCCAGCGTCCTCACGAAGCCCTTCGGCACGACCTCGCGGTATTCGAACCAGAAGTCGAAAAGGTCTCCGACCAGAAATATCGACTCCGCATCCTTCGCCGCATCGTCGAGCCAAGCCACGAAACGGCGTTCGGTTTCCCCGGCGAACGCCTCGCCGCCTGCGCCCAGATGGATGTCGGATGCGAAATAATGGTTCATAAATCGTTCTAAACAATTGACCGAATCCCCGTTGCCGGGGACTCGCACGGCAAAACGCCGCATTTTCCGAGGTTTGTCCGAGCGCAGCCGGAAAGCATCCGGGATTCGGACACGCCCCTATTTCGTCAGTTCGTCGAGCTTCCGCTCAAGACTCTTGCCGTAAATATCCTTGGCCACGATCGTGCCCTCCCGGTCGATCAGGAAATTGGCCGGAAGTTTCTGCACGTTGTAGAGCCGGGGCGCCGTCGAAGCCTGACCGCGCAGATCGCTCACCGAGATCCAAGGCAGCTGCTGCTCCTGCACGGCGGTGATCCAAAGGGGTTTCGACGAATCAACGGCCACCTGATAGACCTCGAACGGCGTCGGAGCGTCGGCGTATTTCTTGTAGACCTCCTTCAGCTCGGCATTGAGCGTATTGCTGTTGCCCAGTTCGGCCGACCAGAAGTCCAGCAGCACGACCTTGCCCGTCAGCGACGAGAGCCGCACCTTCTTGCCGTAAATGTCCGAGAGTTCCAGATCGGGATACCCCGCTTCGGAGATGCGCGACGTCAGGCTGATGCGGGCGTCCATGCGCGTAATCTCGGCCAGCAGCGACTGCAGGTAAGGCGAATCGGGATAGGATTGTTCGAGCGCTTCGGCCACCGTGCGGTAATAAACCACGACGCTGTCACCGTTGAACAGATAGGTGTCGCCCGGCAACCGCTGGTACAGGGCATAAACCGCCGCCAGCGAAGACTTGTTTTCGATGATGAAGCGCAGCTGTTCGCGGCGGATGCGGTAGTATTCGTCGGTATACTCCTTCACCAGCGCCTTGCGCTCCTCTTCGGAGAGGTTCGTCCGGGCGAACTGGCCGGCGATGTTGTCGAGCCGCTGGGCGCCGCCGACGAAAGCCTGATAGAACTGCCGCAGCAGCTCGGTCTCCTTCGACCCTTCGACCGTATAGTTGCGGATGAAACTGCCCACGGAATTCACGGACAAGCGGTCACCGCCCGCCAGAAAGAGCGGAATACGTTCGCCGTTGTAAATTATATTGTAAAGCGAAGGCGTCCGGGTCACGCCCTTCAGCTCGAAACGGTAATTACCCTCCTTGTCGAGCACGGCCGAGTCGATGACCGACTGCGACAGGGGAGACACCTGCTCCAAGTAAACATTTTTGGCGTCGTTGCCGACGATGCGGCCTGAAATCTTCACCTTCGACGACTGGCAGGCACACAACATGACGGCCGCGGTCAGGGAGACGAAAAGCGTTTGTTTGTTCATTAATCTCACGTTTCTGCAGTAAAATGCTCACAAATATAGCAAATTTCCGAAAATACGCACCTCTTATTTCGACGAATTGCGGTGCGGACCGTTGTTTTTCGAAAAATTGCGGTTGTGCTGCTGATTGCGGTTTTTCTGCTGACGCTGCTGATTGCGCTGCTGGGGACCTTTCTGGGGACGTGCCGTAAAGTGCTGTTTATAGTCGCTTCGGAGATTGTTTAAAGCAACTTCATCTATTTCAATAGCACCCCCGGACATGCGTTTGATGTCTTTAACGATCACTTCGTTGTTGGGATGCTCCTGATTGTATTCGTAGCTCTTCGAGCGCATGTACCGGGCCAGATTGTCCACCGTGCGCGACACCTCCCTGCGGTCCTTGTCGCCGGCCAGACTCCCGATCATCCGCTCGACGTATTTGCCGTAGTGCTTGAAGGCGATGCGTCCCTGCGAATAGGCCATGCGGCGCGGCGCGATAGTCAGTTCCTGACGGGTCGGCTGCGGATAGGGCGAATCCACATCGAGCTGGAAATCAGACATGATAAAGAGGTGATCCCACAGCTTATGGGTGAAATCGGCGGTATCGCGCAGCAGCGGGTTGAGATTGCCCATCACGGCGATCACGGCACGGGCCTGACGGTTGCGCTCGCGGCGGTCCTCGATCAGCTGCAGCGAGTCGATCATCTCCTGAATATGCCGTCCGTATTCGGGCAGGTACAACTTGCGTCGTGTGTAATTGTAATTCTTTTTCATATTGTAATTGTGGTCCTCGGCACTGTTGCAAAACGGCCGCCGGAGCGTCCGGCGGGGTTGTCGCGATGGACCGATTCAAGACGTTTTATCCGACTCTCCACCCTGTTCGGCAAGGCCCCTCAAGATTGGTTTTGCACCGCAGAAAGTCATAACTTTGGGACAAAAGTAGGTAAAATTTCAGTAAAAACAAGCTATGGCAAAGGTTTTAATTCTGGACCAATCAAAAAGTATGCGAAACACGCTCCGCGAGCGTCTCGAATTCGAAGGCTTCTCGACCGAAGCCGCCGAAGATGAGGAGGCTGCATCGACGATGTGCGAGAAAATACCGTTCGACGTCATCCTTTCGGACCGGGGCTGCAAGATTCCCGACGCCGGAATCCCGTTCATCGTTCTTTCGGCGGAAGCGTCGATCGACTCGGCGGTCGAAGCCGTACGCAACGGTGCGCAGGATTACCTCACCAAGCCCATCGACATGAACCGCCTGCTGCAGTCCATACACCGCACCATCGACAACCCGGCGCCCGCACCCGCCTGCGCACCCGCGGCAGCTCCCGCACGCCGCTCGCGCCGTTCGCGCAATATGCATACGGAACAAATCATCGGCACCTCGCCGCAGATGGAACACGTCCGCCAGCTGATCGACAAGGTGGCGCCGTGCGAGGCGCGCGTACTGATCACGGGCGAAAACGGCACCGGCAAAGAGCTTGTCGCCCGCTGGCTGCACGCCAAAAGCTCGCGCGCCGCGGCGCCGTTCGTCGAGGTGAACTGCGCGGCCATCCCCTCGGAGCTGATCGAAAGCGAACTCTTCGGACACGAGAAGGGTGCCTTCACCTCGGCGATCAAACAGCGCAAAGGCAAATTCGAGCAGGCCGACGGCGGCACGCTCTTCATGGACGAGATCGGCGACATGTCGCTGGCGGCGCAGGCCAAGGTGCTGCGCGCGCTGCAGGAGAACAAGATCTGCCGCGTGGGCAGCGACAAGGACATCGACGTGGACGTGCGGGTGATCGCCGCCACGAACAAGAACCTGCGCGACGAGATCACGAAGGGCAACTTCCGCGAAGACCTCTACCACCGTATCGGCGTGATCGTGGTGCGCGTTCCGGCACTGCGCGACCACGCGCAGGACGTTCCGCTGCTGGCCGACCATTTCATCCGCACGATCTGCGCCGAATACGGCATCCCGCCCAAACGCATCGAGAGCAACGCCCTGCGCGAACTGCAGGCGATGCGGTGGAGCGGCAACATCCGCGAACTGCGCAACGTCATAGAGCGGCTCATCATCCTCAGCGAAGAGCGCATCACGCTCGACGACGTGAAGACCTACTGCTGAAAAAGCGACAACCGGCCCTTGCGGACCGGTTGTCGTTTTTTCGAACCGAACTGCCCGATTACAGCAGGGCGAGAATCTCCGCAGGCCGGTCTACGATATGCACGGCGCCCGACTCGACCAGCTCCCCGCGTTTTCTGAAACCCCACGTGACGCCCACCGAGCGTACGCCCGCAGCCGCGGCGGTCTGCAGGTCCACGCCCGAATCGCCGACGTAGAGCACCCGCTCCTTCGCCGCGCCCGTCAGCGAGAGAATCTCCTCCACCACGGCCGGGGCCGGCTTCAGAGGCACCCGTTCGCGCCGGC
>ERZ780083.730-NODE-730-length-12880-cov-2.340429_pt1 | contig 12880 bp, 11 predicted proteins | sample MGYA00511838_ERZ780083 | MGnify/ENA primary metagenome ERZ780083 (study PRJEB29588, sample SAMEA2152602) | human gut metagenome | biome: human gut; feature: human-associated habitat; material: faeces | place: Denmark | collected 2008/2010 ...
GTCATTTCCGCACACGGTTATCTGCATATCATCCCTGTCGGACAAATGAGCCGCCGAAATGAAGCCTTGCTCGTCAATGCTTTCGCAGTATTTTACCATCGGACCCGTGTATTTGTCGGCGTAGACCTTTTTTATGTCGCCGACCGTTTTACCGGCGCGCAACTGCGATGCGAAAAGCGGCACGGTAACGACCATTCCTGAATAAAAATCGGACACGATCGGGCAGAAAATCGGCGGAAATTTAAGTCCTGTAATCGCCTGCATTTCCTTCAAATGCTTATGCGTCTGTGAAAGTCCGTACTGACGCGGCGCGGTAAGATCGTGATCAAGCTCATCCGATTCATATTCGGCTATCATCTTTTTTCCGCCGCCGCTGTATCCTGTGATTGAGTGGCAGGTAAGCTGTGCAGAACGATCGAGCACCCCCGCTTCGATCAGCGGATATATAAGTGCAATAAATCCGCCGGCGTGGCAACCCGGCACGGCAATGCGTTTATGGCTCCGCAGTGACGCGGGAATATTTTTCGCCAGGTCAGGGGAAACGTACAGGCAGCCTTCGGCAGTACGGTGTGCTGTCGACGTGTCGATGATGACCGTATCGGGATCGGTTACAAGTGAAACCGATTCAACAGCGGCGGCATCCGGCAGACATAAAAACGCAATATCGGCTTCATTCAGCGCCTTGCGGCGACATTCGACATCCTTACGTTCGCTGTCGGAAAGAGTCAACATTTCAATATCGTCGCGACCCGACAGACGGTCGTATATTCGCAGGCCGGTAGTTCCCGCCTTGCCGTCAATAAACACTTTCTTTTTCATAATATATACAGCTCCAAGTTATAAAAATGCGTTAATTTGCTGTTTATGCAATATTCATACATTGATTATACAGTTTTGTGTATATTATGTCAATACAAAAGTTATAATTATGCACGATTTTATATGATTTTATGTGTTTTGTTAAAAGCAATGAACAATAAATAAAACTGTTTGTGCATTTACTCCCGGTAATTACTAAAATGCTGTATAAAAATCCCCTCGGAATGTATGTATCCGAGGGGATCTCTTTCGGTAAGTTATTTTAGCTGAAAATATATATTCGTTCATTTGCTCAGGCACACTTTACCTCCTATTAACGCAGATACGCCTCCAAGCGATAAAGCGGCATCCCCATGTCGGAGAAGCGGCGCTCATATTCGGTAACTATATTGCCCTCAAAATCGCTGTTGTGGAGATCCAGCGAAACATTTTTCAGAGCATAACCGCAGGCGGTGAACTGCTCGATAGAATACTCGAAAAAATGCATATTGTCGGTCTTTTGATGTATTTCCGCACCGGGCATGAGCAATTCGGAGTAAATGGACAAAAAACGCGGATTGGTCAAGCGATGCACCGCGTAGCTGTTTTTCGGAAACGGGCATGAAAAGTTAAGATATATTCCGCTGACTGTATTCGGACGTAGCAGTCGCGGCAGATATTCCGCGCTTGTTTTTACAAAAAGTACGTTTTTAAGTCCCTCCTCTCTCGCTTTTTCGCAGGCAAGGACGACCACGTTTGCAGCCTTTTCTACGGCTACGTAGTTCACATCGGGATTTTGCGCGGCAAGCTCGCAGATAAACAGTCCTTTTCCGCAGCCTACCTCAAGATATATCGGCGCATTGTTACCGAAATATGCGGCAAGATCTATGTAACGCACATCGGTAATCTCGTCAAAACTGCGTTCTTCTGTCATATATTCAATTAGGTTATCCGAGCAGTCGGAAAGCCGCTCGGTAAGATACTTTTTCTTTCTCATACGCATAAATATTACAGCTCCAATGCACTAAAAATCATATGGTACATTATAATTAAACAGCGACCGCCTGTCAACGATTTGTCAAGCAGTATCTGTATGGCAAATACAAAACATTTTCAATATTTACAGCGAGGAAATGCTCCGACCCGCTTGATTAAAGCGTGAGCAAATCTTATAATGAAAAAACAAACAGTATCGGAGGTATGCAATCATGCTGTTAAAAGAAAATGACCGTTTGCTATTCTACGGTGATTCGGTCACCGATGCCGACCGCAACCGTCCATGCGGCGAGGGCATAAATCAGCACAATCCATGGGGCTACGGATATGTCAGCAAAATCGGCGGATTTTTGGGCGGTATTTATCCCGAGCTGAATATCCGCGTTATCAATATGGGAGTCAGCGGCGATCAGACAAGGCACCTCATCAACCGATTTGACACCGACGTTCGCGACATGAAACCTGACGTAATAAGCGTTATGATAGGTGCAAACGATGCATGGCGATGCTTCGACGAACCTGACGATCCCACAAGCGGAGTTTCTCTCGAAGAATACGAACGCAATATGCGTACCATTGTTGAAAAAAGCCTCAGCGTTACCGATCGCGTTATTATCATGTCTCCGTTTATGATCGAATGCAACACAAATGATGAAATGGTAAAGATGATCTATGCATTCCGCGATATCTGCCGCCGAATAGCCGAGGAAAAAGATCTGACATTCATAGACACGATGGCAGGTATTCAGGAAATGCTGAAATTTCACCATCCGTATTACTACTCGTGGGACCGCATCCACCCGTCCAATATGGCTCAGTTCAAAATCGTAAGTATGTTCATTAAAGCGGTCGGACTGGACATGAACAAATAAAGAATACATACCGAGTGTTAATAAGCGTTTTTATAACTGATATAAAGCTTGCGCGGCGACTTTCTCATAATCTGTATCATTCGTCATGTGATACATAATGTACTCCACCGCATTTTGTATTCCGCTTATCCTGTCCGCTCTACCCTTTGTCTGCCTTAATTCTATCAAAAAGCGAACTCTGCTTCCCTTCCTTTATTGAAAAGTACAGTCAGAATTAAATGGAATTGCTTTTGTTAAAAACACCTTTAAGCAGCGGAGATTTATAAAAACAGTCTCAGTTATTTGCAAGGCTATCCAAGTACAGATGTTCTTTAAAAGCTTTTTCATATTAACAATAGTATTATTTTTGTCCTTTACTTTTGCATAGACATTAGCAAGGTCACTATGAGCCTTTGCGGCACAAGCAATTAAAAAGTCCTCTTTTCCTACTTGCTTCAATTACATTAAGCACACAGTTACAAACATTTCTCACGACCTGCGCACACCGCTGACTGCAATCTGCAGCTATCTTGACCATGTTTTTCGGAAAAATCTGAGCACTATCTTGGAGTCATTCGCGAGCGCACCAATGCAATGCGCACTCTAACAGATAAACTGTTTGCGTATTCTGTCATTACCGGAACAGCGAATACTCTTGCATCAGAGACAGTAAACATGAATGACATTCCGGAACAAAGTCTTACGGGCTTCTACGGTGTATTTTCCGGCCGCGGTATTGTGACGGATACGAGATACCGACGCAATCGACTTGCAAACACTTGACAGGAATGCCTTACGGCGTATTTTCGACAATATTCTCGAAAACGCCTCCAAGTATACTTACTGAAATCTAAAAATCAACTTGACGCAGAAAAGTACAGTGACATTTGAAAACAACACAAAGAAATTAGATCTTGTACAGACAGAACGTCTCTTAGATCGTTTTTCACCGTTAAGACAGCAAGCGGTTCGACAGGACCGGGTCTGTCCATTGCAAAATTGTTAACAAAAAATGGACAGCAGTATTAAAGCCGAGTGCCGTTCAGGCGAACTAAACATTTGTGCCCGATTTCCTATGACGCGCAATATCGAAAAGCAGTTTTGAAAGAAAGCGGAAACAAAAAAGAGTTCTCACTGGAAGAAGTACTATTTTATCATTTGCTTGTGTTTACGTTGCTGTCAGTGGTTACGGCATTATCGGTTCAGTCACAATTCGGCAATTCTCGGCTTTGACCTAATAATATAGGGTGGGTGTTGTACTGCAGTCTGCTGACAGCGGCGTTTTCTATGTTTAACGTCATCATGTTGCATTTGCAGCTCTTGCAGGAGGAACTGTATTTTACCGACAACTTCAGCACTGCATATCAGTAGTACCGAAAACACGTATTCCGGTATCTATGCAGAAAAAAATAATACGAAGTCATAATTACTGTGTCGAAACAAACACGTCAGTATATTGGCATTTTGTCGGCGATTGTTGTCTATTACACAAAGTTAAAGTCACATGCAAAAACCTCAATTAACAGGTGATATTCTGGCGGTTTGCCGGCTATTTTTAATTGTCGAAATGTATGCCCAAGTTTAGTTACAAGCAGATACACGGCAAGACAAAGCGGTGAAACATATTCCAAAAGTTCCAAAAGCACTTACGGCGTAAACGTAAAAGAAGCAGGCTCATAAAACCTGCTCCGTACATAGCAAAAGGCAAAAAAATTGAGTGTCTATAACTCACTTGCGTTATAAACACTCGATATAATCGAGGAGACCGAGTTCGAACCGACGACATCCTGCTCCCAAATAGCGGCTGAAAAGTTTTTTGCGCCGTTTCCGACGCTTTCGGGCGCTTTCGTCCAGAAACTGTCTGCTCTTTAGCACTCTTATCTCCACTGTTTCCGTCCGCTCCGAGCGCAGTAGTGGGATAAACTGTGGTCGAAAAAAACTCCTCCGACACGGTGAAACCACCGCATCGAGGGAGTTTTTTCGTCTGTATGGTAACTCTAACCGTCCCAAAAGTCAAGGCCTTTCGCAAAACAAATTTTGCACCGCAGTAGACAAAGAAAAAGAAGTGCCAAGAATCAGCTAAATCCTTAAGGTAAAAGAACCGTTTTTAAGAGTCGAGCAATTAGCCGAAGTCCAGTCCGTTAGTCCCAGTGCTTTTTGATGTAAAATTCTAATATCGACTTCATTTGAATTACTTGAAAATCGCAGCTGACGTGTCCCAGGAATGTATTCTATGTCGATTGCGTTGACTATAACTTGTGCGGTTAGATTAGTATTGCGCTGTTGATATGCTTTGATGGGTTCTAAAGTATCAGAAGTGGCGAGTATGTAGAGTAACGGATTCGATTCGAAAGTGATGGTTTTAAAATTCTCTTCAAACAGGTCAATCAGCAGGTACTCTTCGTATAACTCTCTTGCGCCAGTAGATTGTTTGAAAATATTGTGAGACAGAATACAGTCTGAGATATACGAAAAAATAGTAAGCTGTTCCTTGCAAAAATGTCGATTTCTATAGTGAAAATCACTTAGATCTTGTGTTAATCCCATTTCATTATTCGAATCAAGGTATGACAACATATAGTTTTTTATCATTCTATCATAAAAAAGAAATCCGCCAATTATTCCGTGATCCACACGATGCCGTTCGTTGATACAATAGTTAAGATATCTTGTGATGATGCGACTTGGATATTGATGGCCTTTTATTACGCTACCGTTGGAAAACTGCAGTTTAGGATAACCGGAAATCGTGTTATTCCGTTGAGTTAACTCACTAAGCAAGGCGTGCTCCAAACTTGGAATGTGGCTTCGGGTTGAATTAGACGAAAAGGTAAATGTACCTGTTGCAGAAAATGGAGATAAACTAATTCCTAATTTTCTTTTGATTTCTGTTAGTGCGCCATATTCTACGCAACAAGATTGTGTGCAGCGGGCACCGTTTAATCTGGGAATGGGTGCTCTTTGCGGATATCGAATCGGACAATTTTCTCGTTCGGTTACACAATATCCGTAATCATGATATAAGAATGTTAAAAACCAAAGATATGAAAAAGGAAAATAATTTTCACTTTGAAGAGAAAGAGATGCCGTGCCGTTGATGCAGTTTTCAATAAGTAACCCCAAAAAGAATCCCGAAACTGTGTGGGCAGCTCTTTCTGGAGGTAACTGATATTGTTCATCAAAGCGGTAAGCAAGCGCAAATTCTTTTCGCGCAGCAGTGAAATACCGGGTTATAAAGCGATTTGCCACCTCGGGATTAAGAACTAAAGGAAGAACTTTTTCTCCATTTTCAAAATATTGTTTAATAAAGTCAATGGAGGTTTCGCCGTTTAAGATGTCGTCGGTTCCCATTTGGGCTCCATAATAGTTCCAATCTATTTCGTTTTCGTGAGAAAGAGTATTGTTAATATAATCCCAGTATGTCATATTAACCTCCTTGGGTGATTTGTGCATAAGTATATTTTATATTATACTACAAACAGAATCGAATATCAACATAGACGCTCGAAAAATACTGAAATCGCAGTATTTTTATGACGAAAACCGTTGATATTTGGCATGGGATGTGGTATAATGATGAAAATGGTAAAATGCTAAATTTATAACTGCGTATGAGGTGTAGTACAATGGCCGCAAGCTATAAAAAATTATTCAAGCTTTTAATCGACCGTGATATGAAAAAGAAAGAACTCGCCGAAAAAGCAGGCATCAGTATCGCCACCATCACCAAGATGGGCAAAGACGGTGCCGTCGTTTCCAGCGACGTCCTCGTCAAGATTTGCACCGCCCTTGAATGTAAGATGGACGATATCGTTGAGATAGTTTCAAGTGATGATAAATAATGGAGGATGCAAATTATGAAAAAGTAACATTGTTATACCCAACTATGCGTATCTAATTGAATATACTTTTAAAGCGTTGAAAGAGCTTGGCGGTTCCAGAAAGAACACGGAAATTAATGACAAGGTTGCACAGTTGATGTAGCTTTCGGACGAAATACTTGATGTACCGCATCTTAACAGCAGCAGTATGTCTGAAGTGAGTTATCGATGTGCGTGGGCGAGAACGCTCTTAAAAAACCACGGTGCGATAGAAAACAGCGCAAGAAGTGTTTGGGCTATCACGGCTGCTTTTGCATCTGTAGAAACCGTTGACGGAGACTATATAGAGAAAAATTGCAAGAAACCTTCTAAAGTGAAAAATACACCTGCGGAAGTTCAGATGGAAAATGCAGGGGTGGAAATTCCCGAGGAAGTAAGATCTTGGAGAACAAAACTGCAAGCGGTTATTCAGAACATGGATCATTATGGATTTGAACGTCTTTCTCAAAGATTGCTTCGTGAATGCGGTTTTACGCAGACTGAAGTTACCAAAAAATCGGGAGGCGGGTGGAATTGATGGTACAGGCAAATTGAAAATTAACGGCATTTTCAGTTTTAATATAGCTTTTCAATGTAAGCGTTATCACGGAGTAGTAGGTGCTGGCGACATTCGAGATTTTCTCTGGACTAATTGAAGCGGTTGGATATAATTGTGGTTGCCAAAAAAAGGAGTAGCACATCATGGATAATCACACCCCTGAACAACGGCGTAAGAATATGCAAGCCGTTAAAAATAAGGATTCAAAAATTGAAGTTCTGTTGCGTCAAGAACTCTGGTCGCGCGGTATTCGTTACAGAAAAAACGTGAATCGTATATACGGAAAACCAGACATCGTATTCATCGACAAAAAGATAGCAGTGTTCTGTGATAGCGAGTTCTGGCACGGATACAACTGGGAAGAACGAAAGAAAGGCATTAAATCACACCAAGAATTTTGGATACCGAAAATAGAACGAAATATGGAGCGAGATGTCGAGGTCACGGAAAAGCTCGAATCTGATGGGTGGACAGTACTCCGCTTTTGGGGCAACGAAATAAAAAGGAATACGGCGCAATGCGCAAATATTATAGAGAGCGTTTTCAAGGAGAAGGATTGACATGCCATTAAGAACAATAGATCTGTGTGCCGGAATAGGAGGCATACGAAGAGGATTTGAAATGACTGGACATTATCAAAATGTCCTATCTGCCGAAATTGATAGATATGCGTGTTTAACATATGAACATTTATATAACGAAAACCCTAATAATGATTTGACTACAGATGAATTTAAAGATTTGGTTGCAGATACCGAATATGAAGTATTATTAGCTGGATTTCCGTGTCAGACTTTTAGTAGAGCGGGTTTAGAGGAAGGATTTAATGACGAGGAAAAAGGTATAATCTTTAACCATATTTCTCAAATAATAGAGAGAACGAAACCGAAAGGCATATTCCTTGAAAATGTAGACAATCTGATTAGACACGATAACGGGAATACTATGCGTACCATTATCAACAGATTGGAAATAGAACTAAATTATAAAGTGATTGGTGTTGAATATGGCATAAATGGGGAACCGATTTATGATGGTCGCAACTTTATAAGAAATTCAAAAAGATTCGGCGTGCCTCAAAACAGGCCAAGGACATATATAATGGCATTTTATCGAACAAGATACGGTAATGATGCAGTAGCATCACTTCCAAATTTGTTACCTGATCACAATGAATTGCATATATATGGAGATTTGAATGACCTTTTGGAAATGGGGGCAGAAGCTAAACACTATATGTCGTCTGGATATTTTGAAACTCTTGTTAAGCATAGAGCGCGAGAAAAAATCAAAGGCAACGGCTTTGGATATATAATTGTTAATAGACCGGGAATAGAACATCCGATAGCCAATACAATTCTCGCGACAGGGGGATCGGGAAAAGAAAGGAATTTAGTGTTCGATCCACAGGATGGAATTGCCGGAATGATAATCCCTACAAAAACAACTCCATTAAATGATCAGGGAATTCGAGTAATGACTCCAAGAGAATGGGGCAAGCTGCAAGGTTTTATTGGATATGCGTTTATTGAGGACGGGGTCGATACATTCAGTTTTCCCGATGGTATTTCAGATTGTCAAAAATACAAACAGTTCGGAAATTCCGTGACAATACCTGTAATTGAAACTATGGCAGAATTTATGGCAGAATGCTTTAGGCTTTTAGGTGAAGAAGAATTATAAAAACAAATAATGCGCAAAAATGTAGCCGAAATTATTGGCTACATTTTTTGTTTGTAATCAACAATACAAATCAGAGCCGAAGAACAACTACAAAATTAAAATGAATCGCTATATACGAAAAATGTAGTGTTTTTCCATTGACAAATGTATTGCTGCATGATAAAATAATGTCGAAGAATATAAATGGAGGTCGAAAAAATGGCTACTGAAACCAAAAGAGAACGTTTTGTAAGAATTGCAGAAGCAAGAACCAATAAAATCCTTGAGATGATGAGATTACTTGGTAATTGCTCAAGCAAGGGTAACTACGAATACACCGATGAAGATATCAAGAAGATTTTCGGTGCCCTTGAGAAAGAATTGAAAAACACAAAAAACAAGTTTTTGGGGCTTGATGCAAAAGAAGAAAGATTTACTTTGGATTAAGGAGAACTGATATGGGAAAGGTTTGTTGGGATTTTCCTCTGCTTGGTACTGGTAATCAAAGCGGTAACAATATTGCTGCCATAACTATGTTTAAAGGAACCGGCATAATGGATGGCTTGGCACGCGAAGTGTGCCAGAACTCACTTGATGCGAGAAATAAGGATCTCCCTGCGGATATTCCCGTAAAAGTGAAGTTTGAATTAGTAGAAATCGAAAAATCAAGATATCCGATGTTTGAAGGATATAAAAAAGCATTAGAGAGCAGCATCGGCTATTGGACGACAAGCCCACTCAGCACTCCAAAAATAATGGAGTTTCTCAATAATGTAAAAAAAGCTCTCGAGAACGAAACTATACCTATGCTTGTTATGAGTGACTATAACACCGTCGGGCTTAATGGTGTTAATGCTGCCGATGATGAAAAATCCTTTTGGGATTTGCTCGTTAATACCGAAGGTATTTCTATTAAACAAGACGATAACAGTGCCGGCAGCTTTGGTATCGGCAAAAACGCTCCGTTTGCTTATTCGGCACTAAATCTCGTTTTTTATAACACCCTTGCAAAAGACGGCGGGCGTGCATTTGAGGGCGTAGCGCGTCTCGTAACAACGCAAAGAGAATATAACGGCTCTATGCGTAAAACTCAGCCTATAGGAAAATATTTATACCTTCATGACGAATATACTGGTCGCCCTATACTTCCCACGGACGATTGCGATTTAGCAAAAATTGATATTTTCAATCGTACGGAAATTGGTACCGATGTTGCTGTGGTCGGCTTTAAAAAAGATGACTATGATGATTGGGAAGAAAAAACTGCTGTAGCAATTATCAAAAACTTTATTCTTTCAATTATCAATGGCAAAATAGATGTAACCATCAAATCTCCGAAAGCATTATATGAGATCCGCAAAGATACAGTGGAAGAGTTGCTCTTCAAAATATTTGCGGAAGATCCTCAACTTAAATACACTCGACAAATTTATGAGACAATAACAAAGACTCAGCCGCGAAGAGTAAAAATCGCAGAAAAGTATGATTTAAGCATCTATGTTCGCTATGATGACGGATATTCCCAGTCTCTTTCTCGTTTCCGCTCCACCGGTATGCTTATCAATACAACTACAAGCGATGTTTTACCACGCTTTTCCGTCGTTATAGTTGTAAATGATGTTGGCGAGATGGATTTAAGCAAAACACTTAGAGAGGCTGAGCCTCCGCAGCATACCGAATGGAAGGCGAAAAATATAACTGATAACCGCGAACTCCATAACAAAGCTGCTCGTTATATCAGAAATATTGGAAAAGAAATCCAAAAAGCTTTAGATGAATTCGAAAAAGCTGAAATTACCGATAGAATGGATGGCGGTGTTGGAAGTTATTTGCCAGATGCTTCGGATAATAGTGCAACCAATGAAGGTACTGATGGACTGAAAACTGATGTCAAGATTTCTGAAATCGCATCGTATGATGGCAGAGTTTTCTATAACAGTCAGTACGAGAGTGCAGAAAGCGGCACAGGCAAAAATGCTCCTAAATCAGGCATTAAGACTGGTAAGAAAAAACGCAAAAAGAAGACTAATGTTAAAATACCCGTCGTCACCCCGGGTAAAGGTTCGGAAAAAGGTGTTTCCAGTGGTTCAGGCAAAGTAAAAATTGCTACTGTTAATATTAGAGATCATCGCACTTATTATATGGCCGGAAATAAATATAGAGCCTACATAAACTCACCTGCTGATTATGAAAATGTGTATATTCAGTATTTTGCTGGCCGCGAAGATGATAAGCAAGATAACTTGACGATTAAAAATGTCAAACTTGAAGGCCTTCCCAGAATGGATATCCACGGAGAAAAGATTGGTCCCATTTCTCTGAAAGCCGGTAAAAATGTTATGTATGTAGAGTTTGAAAGCAATGAAGTAATGGCGGTTATCCCCGTATTTACTATGGAGGTATCAAATGAGAAATAAAGCAATAGAATATCCGCATCCAGTGCTAAATGAATACACTAACGATTTTGCGGAATGTAATTTTTCAATAGAAATAGTTTCTCATGGAGATAGCGGAAAAAATCTTGAATTTGAAATTCAATACGCTCTTGATTGCCCCGGAATGTTGCAACTAATTCGTGATGGCATTGCAAAGATGTATTTGCGTGTCGTATGTTACAGAACCTCTTATCGCACGGTTGAAGAATTGAAAGCAAACGGAAACACCATCATCACTCTTCCCAAAAAGATGGTTACTGATGTTGTCGATTTTCAAGCAATGATTGTTGCTACACAGGATTTCGATAATTATAAACTTGATGAATTCAATAACGACTATTTTGAGGGGGCATCTTTCAGAATCAGAAAAGGTGCCGTTATAGCAAACGAACCCGGATTAAAAATCAAACTTAGCACAATTTTAGAAAAGAATGTTTCCGGTATCGTTCAGGTTACAGGAAGTCCTTCTGTTACTGAAATGAAAGTCAATTATGCTTCCGTAGAAGAAGATGACCCCGCATTAACAAATTATATCGTTATCACCTTGCCTGATAATGAGTATAAAAACTATGCGAAATTACGTACTAAGAAACATCTTAAAAATGGTGTTGAGCGTTTTCTTCAATCCTCGATTATTCTCCCTGCGGTAACAGAAGCAATCGCTCTTCTTCGTAAAGAAGAACTCATCGAAGCTGATGAGGACGAGCTTCATTACAAAGGAACTGTCTGGGCAGATTCTATTATGCAGACTCTTACAAATCTTGGCGTGGAAGAATTGGCAACGTGTAATCGTTCTGATTTTGAACTTGCAAATTTATTGCTGGGCAATGTAGTTGGCGATTCCATAAGCAACCTTATGCAAAAGCTGACAGATTGGTCTACAATTAGACAGGAGGATGAATCTTTATGAACTTGATTTATTTTACTAAAGATGCATATAAACTCTTAAAAAAAGATTTAAACCTCAATAAAGATAACTACTACAGCGAAGATTCCTGGTTGGATGAATATTTTGCGACAGCGGGGCTTGATGAGTTTTATAAAACATCGTCCATCACTGTGCCTAATATAGAACTTATATGTACCGGAGACGATACCGAAACTAAAAACAGCGATGATCTAATCAACATTAAGTCACTTTATACCGAATACAAGGATAAAATTACTCCGCTTCAGGCATCCGATCCTTTGCTGTGGTCAGCACTTTGCCATATAACTTTCAAGGATTATATCCTTAAGCGCTGGAAAAAAGCGGATGACACTGTAAGTATAGATAAACGCTTTTTTGCCACCGAAGGAAGAGGTTCTTTACTGTACTATAATGCTATTTCTCGTCTTTGGTGGTCTGGTTATTTAACCTATGACGAAGAACGCAAGGGGCCAAATCCTTGGCATTTAACAGAAACTCTCTTTTCTGCACAGCAAATACAGAAAGACTTGTTTGATCAGCCATTCAGTATGAATAAAACAATTGTTAAGGGATTACTTTCTGCATTGAAACGTATTCAGGAAGAACAAGGTAATGCGTGTACAACTATTTTTAGAAAATGTTGTGATTCGTATCTGAATCACTATGGTGCCGTTTCTATTTTAGACACTCTTACATCCGCAGAAATCGAAGAAATAGCGTACGTGTATATGAAAAGTATATCTGAAAAAGGAGAATAAAATGATGAAACACTTAAATAAAGATCTGTCTCTTGCTTTGGCGCTGGTGCT
>ERZ780083.733-NODE-733-length-12854-cov-10.857880_pt1 | contig 12854 bp, 11 predicted proteins | sample MGYA00511838_ERZ780083 | MGnify/ENA primary metagenome ERZ780083 (study PRJEB29588, sample SAMEA2152602) | human gut metagenome | biome: human gut; feature: human-associated habitat; material: faeces | place: Denmark | collected 2008/2010 ...
TTCATTATACATCAACAGTGATAAATTATCAACCTTTTTAAAAAGACATTAGTATTAGTCATCTGCATGCAAAAATACCGTGGAAAACTATAAATAGCGTTTGAAAGCTGCCGGGAGTACACCGGCAGCTTCTCTGTTATCGCACGCGTGTGGGCTGTTCCGGCCCCGTGTGCTGCATCATTCTGACAGTCCCTGCTCCTCCAGATAGCGGCAAGCCGCGATTGCAGCCGCCGTGCCGTCCGAAACGGCAGTCGTGAGCTGACGCACCTGTTTTTTTCGTCCGTCTCCGGCTGCAAAGACACCCGGCAGGCTTGTTTTTGCATCCTCCCCTGCCAGATAGTATCCGTTTTCCTGCGCAACAGCATCTGCGAAGGGCGCGCTCTGCGGCACCTGCCCGACCGCCACGAACAGGCCCTCCACGTCGAGCTGCTCCGTCTGCCCTGTCTTGAGGTTCATCAGAAGCAGGCCTTGCAGGGCCTCGTCCGACCAGACGAGCTTCTCTACCGTACGGCCTCGCAGGATGCGGATATTCTCCTGCCGTTCCGCGCGGCTGACGAGCTGCGCGCCAGCGCGGAAGCTGTCACGCCGGTGGATCAGCGTGACGCTCCGGCAGGTGCTTGCCAGAAAGAGCGCGTCCTGAAGCGCGGTCTCACCGCCGCCCACGACCGCAACGTCTGCGCCCTCATAAAATGCACCGTCACAAAGTGCGCAGTAAGACACGCCGCAGCCGATAAGCGCATCTTCCGCCGCAAGCCCCAGTGACCGGTGCGCCGCACCGGTCGCAAGGATGACCGCTTTTGCCTCCCGGACGCCATCCATGCAGAGGACCCGGAAGCCCGCTGACGTTTTCTCAAGCCCCACCGCCTCTGTATAAACGATCTCCGCGCCGAATGCGCACGCCTGTTCGGTCATCTGCCGGGCAAGCTCCGCGCCGGAAACCGAAGGAATGCCCGGATAGTTTTCCACCAGCGGCGCGGATATGATCTGCCCGCCGGTCGATCCTCTCTCCAGAACAGCCACATGCTTACCGGCACGGGCGGCATAAATTGCCGCCGTCAGACCGGCCGGGCCACCGCCAACAATCAGGATCTCATACATTTGCGTTCTCCTTTGCGGCAATAAACTCCCGCACACCGCTCACGCCGGTCCACTTCTGCCCGCCGGATACCAGCGTCGGTGCCTGCCGGATGCCGAGCGCGCGGACGGTGTCGCGGTTTTCCTCCGCGAAGCGCAGCGTGTAGCGGACGCCTGCCGCATCAAGAAGCTGCTCGGCCTGCTTGCAGTTGGGGCAGGTCTTTGTGGCGAACAGCTCGACTTCCTCCTGTACCTGCGCGGCAGGCTGTTCGGAGGCCGTATCCTGCTTCTGAACACCGCAGTGCGTCAGATTCGACGAGCCGATGTCATACGTTCTGCGATCCTTGAATTCCTGCGCTTTGCCATCGTTCCAGTTCTGCACAGGCCGGTAATAGCCGGTGATGCGGCTGTAGACCTCGGCTTTTTCTCCGCAAATGGGGCAGACCGGCTGCTCGCCCGCGAGATACCCGTGGTTTTTGCAGACGGAGTATGTCGGCGACAGCGTGTAATACGGCAGGCGGTAGTTTTCCGCGATCTTCCGGACAAGGGATGCCGCCGCCTTCCAGTCCGGCAGCTTTTCACCGAGGAAGGCGTGGAACACCGTGCCGGAGGTGTACAGCGTCTGCAGCTCATCCTGTATGTCAAGCGCGGAGAAAATATCCTCCGTATAGCCGACCGGCAGGTGGCTGGAGTTCGTGTAGTACGGCGTGCCGTTTTCGTTCGCCGTGATGATGTCGGGATAGAGCTGCTTATCGTGCTTGGCAAGGCGGTAGGCGGTGGACTCGGCAGGCGTGGCCTCCAGATTGTAGAGGTCGCCATACTGCTCCTGATAATCGCTCAGCCGCTGCCGCATATGGTTCAGTACGTCTTTGGCAAACGCCTGCGTCTCCGGGTGGGTCAGATCTTTCCGGAGCCATTTCGCGTTCAGCCCCGCCTCATTCATACCGACAAGGCCGATGGTCGAAAAATGGTTCTCGAACGTGCCGAGGTAGCGCTTGGTGTAGGGGTAGAGGCCGCCCTCCATCAGCTTCGTGATGACCGTGCGCTTGGTCTTGAGCGAACGCGCGGCAACGTCCATCAGCTTGTCGAGCCTCCGGTAGAAATCCGCCTCATTTTCCGCCAGATAGGCGATGCGCGGCAGGTTGATCGTCACCACGCCGACCGAGCCGGTCGATTCGCCGGAGCCGAAGAAGCCGCCGGACTTTTTGCGCAGCTCCCGCAGGTCGAGCCGCAGGCGGCAGCACATGGAGCGCACGTCGTTCGGCTCCATATCAGAGTTGATGTAGTTGGAGAAATACGGCGTGCCGTACTTCGCCGTCATTTCAAAGAGGAGCTTGTTGTTTTCCGTCTCGCCCCAATTGAAATCCTTGGTGATGGAGTAGGTCGGAATGGGATACTGGAAGCCGCGTCCGTTCGCGTCGCCCTCGATCATCAGCTCGATGAAGGCCTTGTTCACCATGTCCATTTCCTTCTGGCACTCGCCGTAGGTGAACGCCTGCTCACGGCCGCCGACGATGGCAGGAAGGTTTGCCATATCCTTCGGCACCGTCCAGTCGAGCGTGATGTTGGAAAACGGTGCCTGCGTACCCCAGCGCGACGGCGTATTGACGCCGTAGACGAACGACTGCACGCACTGCTTGACCTCGCGCTGCGTCAGATTGTCCACGCGGACAAACGGCGCAAGGTATGTGTCAAACGAGGAAAACGCCTGCGCGCCCGCCCACTCATTCTGCATGATGCCGAGGAAGTTCACCATCTGGTTGCAGAGCGTGGACAGATGCGACGCCGGAGCGGAGCTGATCTTTCCCGGCACGCCGCCAAGCCCCTCCTGTATGAGCTGCCTGAGGCTCCATCCAGCACAGTAGCCGGTGAGCATGCTCAGATCATGCAGATGCAGATCCGCGTTCCGGTGCGCCTGCGCGACCTCTGCATCGTAGATCTCGCTCAGCCAGTAGTTGGCTGTGATGGCGCCGGAGTTGGAGAGGATCAGGCCGCCGACGGAATATGTGACCGTGGAGTTCTCCTTCACGCGCCAGTCGTTGATCCGGAGATAATTGTCCACCAGCTCCTTATAATTGAGCAGGGTGCTTCCGACGTTGCGCAACTTTTCCCGCTGCTTGCGGTACAGAATGTAGGCCTTGGCCACATCCGAATAGCCCGCTTCGCTCAGAACGCGCTCGACGCAGTCCTGAATATCTTCCACCGAAACCAGATCGTTCTTGATCTTCGGCTCAAATTCCGCCGTGACACGCAGCGCCAGCATCTCGATCACACTGGGGTGATGATTTCTGCCCACTGCCTCAAATGCCTTTGTGATCGCATTGCCGATCTTGGCAATGTGAAATTCCGTAATGCTTCCGTCTCGCTTTGTTACCCGATACATAACAGGCCCTCCTTTGTCTGTGTGCCTCGCACGACACGCAAATGGGATGCAGCTTTATACGCTGCATCCCATTTTAACCCAAAACATGTGTATCTGTCAATATCTTGTGCCATCTGATTTTCATTGCAACAATATATTGTTTTTCATATACCGCGCAGCGCCACATTGGGGATCTTAGGGCGCACCAGCTCCGCCCAATGGTGAAGCTGCTCCGGGGCCGGCGCGTGAAGCCCCGCCTTTAAGACCGTTTCCCGCGGCTCAAAGCACTGGATAAAATAGCGCTCCGCACCCGCGAGCCAGTCTCCCAGCTTTTGAAACGACGCATCGTCGTGGAGCTCCGCGACCGCCGTTGTCCGAAACTCATACGCGACCGTGCCGCGCAGCAGAAACGAAACGCTTTTGAAAACAGGCGTGAGATCTGGCTCGCAAACGCCGATGGTTTGCGCGTAGCGCTCCGGGCTGTTCTTCACATCCATGGCGACATAATCGGCAAGCCCCGCCTGCACGATCGCCTCCAGCCGCTCCGGAAATGCGCCGTTCGTGTCCAGCTTGACGGTATAGCCCAGCGCCTTGATCTTTTCCAGCAGAGCGGGAAGCTCCTGCCGCAAAAGCGGCTCCCCGCCGGTGACGGCAACGCCGTCCAGCACGCCCTGCCGTTTTTTCAGGAACATCAAAAGCGCGTCCTCGTCCATCGCATCGCCGGTGTCGCCCTGAAGGAGCGGCGCATTGTGGCAAAACGGGCATCGGAAATTGCACCCGGACAGGAACACCGTACACGCCGTTCTGCCCGGATAGTCGAGCAGTGTCAGCTTTTGCAGTCCTTGTATCCGCATTCGTCCACATCCTCTCTGTCCGTGTCCGACGCCAAAGCGGCGTCCTGCTCCGCATATTCCGCTTTCGCCCTCGGCGTGCTTCGGCGCTCGCGCCTTTGCAGCAGCCATGCGCTGAGGCTTCCCTCTGTCACCGGGTACGGAAACAGCTTGACGTTGACCAGCCACGCGATCGAAACGCCCACGATCGTCTGCACCGCACGCATCAGGGAATGCAGGTAGACGCTGCTTTCAAAGTGGCTGATCATCAGAATGACCGCGATGGACGCGGCAAGTCCACAGTAATCGCGGCAGTTTGCCCATTCCGCCGCACAGAGCACCGCCAGCGTGCCCGTCAGCAGGATCACGATCTCATACCATCCGCTTTTCCAGACCACCTGCGGCATGTTTCGCAGCAGGTCGGTCAGCAGTAGAAACGGCATCCCGACGCCAATGGCGATCAGCGTCGCCAAAATGCGTTTTTTTCCGCTCACCCGCGTCTTTTCGGACGATTCACGGATCTCCATCATTGCGTAAATATAAATAAACAGTGGGTGCATCTCCAGCTCCGGCAGCACCAGACGAAGCAACTGCCAGAAGCAAAAGCCCAAAAACATTGCAAAAATGCTCTTCAGCTTTCGCCGGCCGATATGCAGATGGTGGTTTTCTCGGTTCTCGGGTGCTAAAACAGACACAATCTCGTCTTGACGTTGATCCTGCTTCATCTCAGGGCCATGCTCCTTTCCCGTTCAACTCGCTTGGTATTCGTTTGTGACCTTCCATGCCAGCAGCAGTTATTATTAAGACGATATCTCAATTATGGATTATAGCACAGGACCGGGCATGATTGCAAGGGTGTATCTGAAAACTGAAAATGTGACCGGCAGCGAGGAATTTTCGCGCTGAGCAAGACATTTTTTCGCAGGAATACTGACGTATTTCAAGGAAAAATGCCGCAGCGCAGTACGAAAAGGCCCGCTGTCCGAGTGCGTTAGGAGTTTTCAGATACACCCAAGAAGGACTTCCCACCGGGCGGCAAAACGGACGCTCCGCTCACGCCGGACCGTGCCGCAGCTGCGGCGGAACCTCGGTCAGAAACGGCGTGATTGCCTGCAGGTACATCCGCTCGACGAAATGGATCACACCCTGCCGGTCAAATCGGTCGTAGCCATCCAGCACGACACTCAAAAGTCCGTTCGACAGGCAGAGATAGAGCATTTCCAGCTCGTCCGCAGACGCGTTTTTCAGGGTCCTCTGCCATGCGGAAATGCTCAGGTCGTGCGCATAGGCGATCATCCGGTGGATCAGCTCCGTGCTGCGCCGCCCGAACAGCAAGACGCGGCAGACCTCTTCGTTTTCCTGAACGATCCGGTAAAGCCCATCCACAAGCCGCGCAATGTCAAAGGACTGCACATAGTCCTGCATGGAGCGCTCAAACTGCCCGAACAGATCCTCCTCAATGTTCTCCAGCAGGTCAAAGCAGTCGGAATAATGGGCGTAAAAGGTCGCGCGGTTCAGCTCTGCCCGTTCGCAGACCTCCTTGACTGTGATCTTGTTGATGGGCTTGCGCTGCATCAACTCCAACAACGCCTTTTTCAGCACCATTTTGGTGTATTTCACTCTCGCATCCGTCTTCATCTTGCCTCCACAGAAAGTTTACAAATTAAGCCGACAGTTTGGCGGGATGTGTTGCCGTTCTTTCAGCTTCCGGCAAACTGTCTATGGTGCTTTCGGTTGCTTGTATTATACTATAATTATGAAAGATAATCAACACCTGTAGGCTTATCAAAGGAGAATGCATGATGTATCAAAATTACCTGATTACCGGTGCCACCGGCTTCCTCGGAAGTGCCGTGGTTCAGCTTCTGCTGGCGCACGGCTGCCGTGTTCTTGCGCTCGTTATGAACAACGATCCGCTCATCCATACCCTTCCAAAAAACGTGACCACCTTTTTCGGCGATCTCACAGACCAGGATTCCCTGCGTGACTTTTTTGCCGCGGGCGGCGATAATTTCTGCGTGCTGCACTGCGCCGGTCTTGTATCCATTGCCTCAAAGCCGGGCGAAGCAATCTATGCCGTCAATGTGCAGGGAACGCAGAACATTCTTAACCTCTGTCAGGAATATCATGCGGCCAAGCTGGTCTACGTCAGCTCTGTCCATGCGATTCCGGAGAAGCCTGCACCGGAAACGATCACGGAACCAGACCGATTCGCGCCGGACGAGATCCTCGGCGATTACGGAAAAAGTAAGGCCATGGCAACCGCTCTGGTTCTGGAGGCGGCGCAAAGCGGTCTGAACGCCAGTGTCGTCCTGCCCTCCGGCATCCTCGGCCCTGGCGATCTGGCGCGCGGAAATATGACCCGGATGCTGCTTGCCTTCTGCCGTGGCAAGCTGCCGCTCGGCGTCAAAGGCGGCTACGATTTCGTTGATGTGCGAGATGTCGCAGCCGGCATTCTCGCCTGCGCAGAACGCGGGAGGGCTGGGAAATGCTATATCCTTTCCGGTCACTTCACGAGCATTTCAGACCTTCTTTCCCTTGCAGCCTCCCTGCTCGGCAAAAAAGCAGCAAAGCTCTGCATCCCCGCCGCGCTGGCAAGCTGCGTCGCACCCATTTTTGAAAAGATCGGTCAGCTCCGGGGAGAGCGCCCCTTTTTCACGCCCTATTCCATCGCCGTACTTCGCTCCAACGGGCATTTTTCAAATGCAAAAGCAACCGCCGCGCTCGGCTTCCATGCCCGCCCGCTCAAAGAAACGCTCCGGAGCATGATTCTCTGGTTTCAGGGGCAGGATCTGATTTCCCCTGCTCTCTAAAAGGCATGTGCCCGGTCTTCGCTCTTGCTCTCCCCTGTTTGAAAAACGGAAATGGGCAGCGTGATCAAACTCACGCTGCCCGTTCACAAACAATCATGTTGAAATATTTCAGTGTCTCTGTGATTGCTTTTTCCGCCGCTGTCCCCTATAATTGAAAGAAAAACGGTATGCAAGCTGTGGACTCAGAAGCAAAAGGAGCGCAACGCCATGCAGTGCTCACCGCCAACTTCCTTCACCGGAGTGTCAATGTCATCAATAGCAATCTACAGCAGTCTAACGTTTATACCTGCGATTGTGTCTGGAGTTGCTCCACAAATCACGCGGAAAAGGCATATGGGTCGTGTAGGGACACGTTTTGTGGTTCTTTTGCAGCTTCTGGTGAAGGCCCTGTACGGGATGCCGGATTCCGCGGATCGAAATACCTGCGGAATATACGTGTCCGGAGCTGAATGTCCACTATCGAGAAATTCCAATGAAGAACACGCTCTCGCAGCCCCTTCGAAAGTATTGGACGCCTTATGCCGATCTGCAAAGGCGCAAAGCTGATGGACAGCAAGGTTTTCAAGGGCAGCGTCGGGCATCAGGAGCTTGCGGCGTGCGTTGAAGGACTTGGACTTTGAGAAAAGAACAAACCGGAATTAGGGGGTATGAATATATGGCAGGTGCGTATTACAAACCTTGCAGGGAATTTGACATTTGCAATGAGCTGATTGAAAAATATTGGGAATCAAAACAATATGACAAATGCTTTGAGGGTCATTTGGTATTGGCAGAGCAAGGCTATCCCCTTGCTGAATGTCAAATAGGCTATTTCTATTACGAGGGACTTGGTGTTGAAAAGGACTTGGAAAAAGCACTATATTGGACTCGCCGTGCCGCAGAGCATGGTGATAGAGATGGGCAATACAATTTGGCAGAGTTTTATGAAAATGCAATCGGAGTAGAGCGAGATATCGAACAGGCTAAGCATTGGTATCGACTTGCTGCATTACAAAACGATGATTTGGCAATCGAGAAATGCAAAGAACTTGGAGTTGCATTGTAATTACGCATCGCAACATAATGAACAGTTTAGCGAACAGGAGATGATGAACGCATGAAAATCCTACATGAACTTTCTTGGCTATGGGAAACGCTGGGCATTGCACTTTTGGCTGCGGCTGTCTGCATGGCTTGCGCCGCGCTGATCTGCAAGGCAGCGAAGAAGAAACTCGGCAAAAAGGTGTTGGCAGTCATAGGGGCTGCTGCATTTGTGGGCGCGATTCTGGCGGTCATTCTGATTGCCCGGACACCGATGCCGCTTTGACAGGATATCCGGGATGATATGATTCTGGATAACAGATATTTATACGAGATTCTGGCCGAAGGAAAATACCCGGAAAAAATCCCACTGGACAAGCTGCTGACCGGCGCATAATAAGTGACCGGGGACGGCTGAAACAAAATCGCAGAAACGCAAAAAGCGATATTTGACGGGGGATAAGCGTAGCAAGAATCCATACGTATCAGGCACTTGACACCATAAAGATTGGACCAAGCAATCAGACGTACAGGAGATTACTGATGAAATCTGTGTCCTGTAATAGAAGCTCCAATTTGTCAAGCAGAGCTTGCGTCAGAGTCATAAGCTGCGGATACCACACGGGAGAGAATCGCAATCAGATTCTCCCCCGTGTGGTATTTCCGCTCTATTCTCTGGGCGGCATTCTGCCGCAGGAATGCTTCTCCGGGCGGTGCCGTCAAGATTTATGCGCAAATTTATTTGCAGGCCCCGCTGCTGAAGCTCAGCCGCTATCTGGAGGAGGACGCGGACTTTTACCGCCCACTGGTGCGCGTCAACGGCTCCGAGCTCTTCATGGAAAAGCTGAAAAAGGTGTTCACCGACCATATGCTGCATGACAGCGATATTCCGGACGATATGCGTCATTCCAAAATGGTCAGCCCGCACATCTGCTACTTTGCGGGCGGGATCGTCAATCTTTACAAGCAGTGGTTCCGCGGCGACCTGGACTGTACGCTCGATGATATTGCGATGGAGGTCAGCAAGCTGCTGCATCTGAAAGCGCAGGAGCTGTTCGGGACTTGATCTCGAACAGCTCCTGATGAAATACATCATCTCGCGCGGAACGCGGTGTGATAGACAAAGCAGAAGCTCCGTCCGTAAGCGCGGTCTATGAGACAGGGCTGTATTTTACAAAAATTTTTCGTGGTGTTGATCGCTGAATTTACAGGCAGGCATTATCATAAATGGAATTCTTTCAAAGCCGTTTCTGCAAAATGGAGAAAAATGTATTATGATTTTTGCAAACTACCACACACATACGACCTTCTGTGACGGCCGCGATACGCCGGAGCAGCTTGTGCAGGAGGCGCTCCGGCTTGGATGTCCGGCCATCGGCTTTTCCGGGCACAGCATCGCGCCATACGACTACGCGGGCATGACGCCGGAGCATGAGGCGCAGTACCGTGCCGAGGTCCGCCGCTTGCAGGCAGCCTGCGCCGGACAAATCCGTATCCTCTGCGGCGTGGAGCAGGACTACTGGTCGGAGGCGTCAATGGACGACTACGACTACGTCATCGGCGGCGTGCATTATCTGCGCCGCGGAAGCGAGTTCCGCAGCGTTGACGGGACGCCCGCCATTCTGCGCTCCATCGTGGACGACTGGTTTGGCGGCGACTGGTACGCAATGGCGGAGGAATATTACCGCCTTGTCGGGAATCTTTATGAAAAAACGCGCTGCCGCGTGATCGCGCATTTCGACCTGATCGAGAAATTCAACGAGGACGGCTCGCTCTTTGACCGGAATGCGCCGCGCTACCGGGCTGCGGCCCTCTGCGCGCTGGAGCAGCTGCGTTCCGCGCCAGTGATCTTTGAGATCAACACCGGCGCGATCGCGCGCGGCTATCGCAGCACGCCCTATCCGGCTCCATTTCTGCTCCAGGCAATGCAGCATTCGCACCTGCCGCGGATGCTTGCCGCCGACTGCCACGACCGCCGCTTCCTCTTGCAGTCCTTTGCGCAGTATGCAAGTCTCGTCACGCCGGGCTCCTTTGAGCCGGAGTTTCTGCTGGACTTCTGAGGCGCAAAAAGCTTTCCACACGACCAAAAGGCCGGGGCAAATGCCCCGGCCTTTTTGCGTTGGTATTTTGGACTTACTTTGCGTTCGGAGTGCTGATCGTAGCCTCCGAGCCTCTCGAGAAAATGCCGAAATAGAGCGGCGTGGTCACGAATACGGAGTTCTTGACCTCAACATCCGCAAAATACGGCGTGCCGTTGATCTTCAAGTGTACCTTGACCGTATCGTCGCCGGCCTTCAGCAGGCCAAATTCGATCTCGTACTCTTTTCCGGACTCGATGCTGGGACTCTGTGTCGTTTCCAACACAGCCTGACTGCCGTTGAAGCAGTGCAGGACCGTGCTGTCGTCGTTAAAGTCCACCTGAACGCCGCCGTCAGCCCAGTAGATATTTGCCGGTTTGAATCCAAGATAGAATCCGTCATACCAGCCGGTCGCACGCACGTTCTTGTACTTGAAGCGATACACCGTACCAAGCTCCACCGGCGTATTGTAGCCGCCGATTGAGAAGCCGTCCGCTGTTTTTGCCGTGATGCTGCCCTCTGCAAACGTCGGGGCGTCGTAGCCCAGCGTCCAGTTCGCCGTATCCGCCAGCATGTCTGTCACATCGACCACTTTATAGCTGGGTTCGGGATCGGGCTCCGGAACGACGACCTTGCCGGTCTTTTCAATGGTCGCAGATGCGTCTCTGCATGCGCCGACATTGAAATAGCCTGCGGTATTTGCCAGCATTGCATCGGTGTAGACCTCATTGAACCATTCCTCGCCGTCCACCTTGAGCACGACGCGCAGCTGGTTGGCCGAGATCTGGCAGACGCTGAACGTCATGTCATAGGTTCTGCCGTCCTCCAGCGCGAGGTCGCTCTTGGCTACGGGAACATTCTGCGCATCCCCGTAAGCGTAGAGCACCGTCTTACCATGTTCAAAGGCAACCATCACGCCGCCGCTGTTCCATGTAAGATTTGTGACATTGCTGTCAAAGGTCCAGATCACGAGGCCGTAATTGCCATCGTCGTTTGCTGCCGCTCTCTGCTGGTATTTGAACTGGAACTCCGTATTGCGGTATTTTTCCTTGCTGTATCCCGCCAGCGTTGCGTACCCCTCTGTGGTGCTGGTGACGGAAACCGTTCCATCGCCGAACACAGGCTTCGTTGTGAAATGCGCCCAGGAGAAGTCCGTCCAGTTCGCCTTGTCGGCGATCATCGCGTCCAGAGGCAGCTCGGTCAGATTGTTGTAGTGCTTGTCGTTGCCGGACAGGTCGTTCAGCGTGACCTGCACACCGCCGGGGCAGGCAATCGCGCCGAAATATCCGCCTGCACCGTGGAGCGTTGCGTCGGTGATTGTCTCGTCAAACAGCGTCTTGCCGTCCACGGTCACGAAAATGCGCACATCGGTGGAGTTCACGTCCACAATGCCGAAGCTCACGTCGTAGATCATGTCGGAACGGAAGAACTCGCCGGTTGCGATCTTCAGAATGCCGCTCTCATCGCCGTAGCGCTGAAGCTCAACCTGATAGGGCTTGATGACGACCAGAACGCCCTTATCCGCCCACGGCATTGCGACCGGGTCGCTCTTGTTGAAGTAGAAGCCGCCCCAGTTATCGCCCGGGATCACCTGCTTGTACTTGAAGTTGAACACCTTGCCGGAGAACTTTTCGCCGGTATAGGCGGCAAGCTCATAGCTTGCTTCGCTGCTCGTGATGGAAAGGCTCCCGTCCTTGAATTCCGGAGCATTTCCCGTGTAGGTCTTCCAGCTGCCTTCGCTGCGGACGAGCGTCGAGACGTTGATCTTGTTGCCGAGGCTTCCGAGTTCTGCACGGACGCCTGCATCGCTGGCCGAGGCGCCGAAATAGCCTGCCATGCTGTGCAGCTTCGCACTCGTGATCGTCTCGTCGAACAGCGTCACGTCATCTGCCGTCATGACGATGCGTACATCCGTGGAATTCACGTCGTACATACCGAACGTCATCCGATAGGTCTTGCTGCTGTCGAGCAGATTCTCTGTGTTCGTCAGGAATTTTGTGCGGGTGCCGTCCTCATAGACCTGAAGCTCGATCACATCCGACTTGATGCAGGCAAGGATGCCCGTTCCGGTCCACGGATACACATCCGCGCCGCCAGCGTTGAAGTACAGGCCGCCCCACTCGCCCGCAGCAGCCGCATCCTCGGAGAAGGTCAGCCGGTACTTGAAGTGCAGCACGCGGTTGGTGAACTTCTCACCCGCGTAGCCGGTATACGATTTGCCGTTGAGGAGCATCTTGCTGGCAATGAACTTCGGTGCGAACGTATTGGTGATCGTCTTCCAATTGGTCTCGTCGTCGATCAGGCTGTCAATCGTGAGCTTCGTGCCCACACTGCCCAGCGTCACGTCCATGCCGTTCGGAGCCGCAACAACGCCGAAGCGTCCCTTTGCGGAATGCAGATACTCGTTTTCAGCCTCATAGCTGAGGATCTCTTTGCCGTCAACGGTCAGCACCGCACGCACGTCTGTGCTGTTGACATCGTACAGGCCGAACTCGACACGGTAGGTCTTGCCGCTTTCAAACGCGAACTTGCTGACCTTCATGACGAGCGGGTTGGCGCCGTCATAGATCTGAAGCTCTGTCTGATCTGCCTTGGCGACAACGAGAATGCACTTCTGGCTGTACGGCAGTGCCTCTGCGTCGCCCATGTTGAAGTAGAAGCCGCTCCAGCTGTCGTT
>ERZ780083.738-NODE-738-length-12820-cov-3.735213_pt1 | contig 12820 bp, 7 predicted proteins | sample MGYA00511838_ERZ780083 | MGnify/ENA primary metagenome ERZ780083 (study PRJEB29588, sample SAMEA2152602) | human gut metagenome | biome: human gut; feature: human-associated habitat; material: faeces | place: Denmark | collected 2008/2010 ...
GGTCGGTGTGCTGGATGGAGGTGTAAGCCGAAATCTTATGCTTGTACTCTTTCCAGAACAAATCATAACTCACGCCTCCGCTATTGATGATATGCTTGGTCTGCTCGGTGATGTCCGTCTCGTGCGGCTGCAAATCGAATTTGTTGCCTCCGCGACGAAGTTCGTTGGTGGTATGGTATTCCAGATTGATGCGGCTGAAATGCGTAGGACGGTAATAGGCGCGGAAGCCGAAAGTATTCATGTTCAGCTTGCCCAGCTCGGAAAAGCCATCGCCATCGCGGTCGTAGGGGTTGCGGTTGCGGTAACTCTCATAAAAGGCAATGCCGTAAGAGTTATCTTTGGCAACCAGCGACACATTGCCACCCATATATTGCTCCCAGGACTTGCCGTCCATATTGGAGAACATGCTCGATACCTGAAAGGAATTGTTGATGGGGTCTTTGGTTATAATATTGATAGTTCCTCCCACAGCATTGGCCCCAAACAAGGCAGAGCCTCCGCCACGCACCACTTCTACCCGTTCAATCATGTTCACGGGGATTTGCTCCAATCCGTACACACCGCTCAATGCACTGATGATGGGACGGCTGTTTATCAATATCTGCGAATACGGACCTTCCAAGCCATTGATGCGCACCTGGGGGAAACCACAGTTCTGGCAGTTGTTCTCCACACGCAAGCCCGATTGGTAGTTCAGTGTCTTGGCAAGGTCGGTGGAGTTGACCATCTCGAACAATTTGGTACTCATCACATTTACAACTACCGGAGCTGCCTTGCGGCTTACCTCGTTGCGGTTGGCGGATACCACCACTTCATCGGTCATGAAACTCTCCTCTTCCATCGGGAAATGTATGACGGCAGTAAAGTCCTTGCTCACCGTCACCTCCTTCTCTTGGGTCTTGTAACCCACTGCCGACACACGGAGCTTGTATTTTCCCGCCGGAAGCTTGCGGAACTCAAATTGTCCTTCTTCATTGGAAACCGTTCCCTGACCACTGCCGATAATCAAAACCGTGGCATACGGTATATTTTCCTCCGTACCTTTCACTATCACATGGCCGGAAATCATATTGCCTTCTTTTATAGGATTTACGGCAAAAGCTACGCTGGCACTTACCACTGCAAGTACCAACGCCAAAATGTATTGTTTCATCAAATTAGCGCTCTAAATAAAAAAAATAATTCAAGTCTGAAAAAAGATAATCATCCGAGATGCCGCACTTCGTTCACTGAAATGCCGGACTTCGAGACTAAAATGCCTGGTATCTACATACAAAAAATCCAGGCGTTTTTAAACCTAATGACTATGAAAAAAGAGCGGGAGGAGCGCGAAGGGAAAGGGTACGTATCACTTCCCCCTTAACAGTAGGTGTTGCCGGTTTGGCTCTGAGCATGGCCAGCAAAGGACGCATCGGGTGCTGAACCTCATACACATCCACCCCGGAAGAGTAGAATGCCGACAAATGCCCGATGACCAGAAGGGAAGTCTGGGAGTGAGAGTGTGTGCCATGAAAAGGGTGCGAGTGCGTTATCATCACCCCATTCACATAATGGACGTGAGTGAACGCGGTGATGCTTGCCTGGTACATGATAAACAGTACCAGCAAGCTCAATGCGCCTATATTTTTTTTCTTCTGCTTCACGTCCAAAAACTTACATTATAGATTCTGAGCCGCAAAGATAGTGAATTATTCTTTAACTTTGCCAAACAAGAACTCATAATCACGCATGGAAGCCGGAGCCACCCATTCTTCGGGAATAAACTTCCACTGATTCAGCGCACGCGGTTCAATCACCTTCTTTCGCTCGATGTACTGCATCAGATAATAGCGTAAGTCCTTATCCGTAGAGTGGATGATGCGCTCCTTCAATTCATCCTGCGAGATGCCGGAACCCTTTGTCAGCAATTCGCCGCCACCGTTTCCGCGATAAGAATTCACCGCTACCTTATACATTTTATCCATATCGAACGGGGTACCGTCTGCCATACTGAGAATGGCTACCTTCTCCCCATCCGGCTTGGTCACATCCACCGTGTAGATAATACCCGCCGCAGAATCGAAGTTGAAGCTGAAATTCTTGAATGAGGCCCTATCCGTAGCACCTTCGCGGCGCTTCTCACGGAAGAGAAGGATATGGTCGTCCGGAGACTTCATCCGATTGGTCCACAAATCATACGACATCTCCAAGGCATCGCGTATCTCCTTCCCCGTCAGACGCATGGTGTAAAGCATATTTTCGTACTTATACAGATTGAACATATCGTTCACAAAAATGTCTCCTTTACGGATTTCCGTATCATAGGACAAAGGAGCCGCAAAAGAAATATCCGCTCCGCTGATTGCCAACTGCAATTCGTGGATAAGGTCTATAAAAGCGGAAGAACCGAAATAGGCAGGACGTGTGGAGATAGTCTCGGTAAAGGAACCAATTTTCTTGGAAACAAAATTCTGCACAGCTTCATTTTCGGGGGCAAAGCGTTGCATGAACTCTTCGCTGACGCCGTAGTCTTGCGTATCGGACAGTATGCCGTCTATCTTCTTGTCTATAACTTTACCATCACGCAGTTTCAAGGTTATATCCACATTACTCACAACAACACCGTTGCTGGCAGGGTCCATCACCAGTACCGAGTCACCGGCTATGTTGCACACCCTCTTGCATTCGCGCGCATGGTCGTGCCCCATCAGGACAATATCGAATCCCGGCACGTTGCACGCCACTTCCACCGAAGCGTTTTCGCGATACTTGCCTCCCATCAGCTGGGCATCCTGGCCGGCATGGAACATACCGATAACCAAATCAGGCTTTTCCTGCTCACGGATAATCTTCATCCATTTGCGGGCAGTCTCCTCCATATCGTCGAAACGCAGCCCTTTCCACAGATTCTCTGAAAGCCATACGGGGATGGCAGGAGTTATCATACCGAGAACCACAATTTTCACTCCGTCACGTTCCAGCACCTCATAGGGTTTGAAATGGGTTTCTCCGGTAGCAGTATCCACAATATTGGCACCCAATATCGGAAAACGGCAGTCACCTGCCCAACGGTCGAAAACGGTACGGCCGGTCTCTACGTCATGGTTACCCATATTACCGGCATTATACCCCATGAAATTCATCATCTCCGCTGCCAGATGAGGGGCAACGGTATCTATGTAATTATAATAATAGGCTGTGGGCTGTCCCTGCAGAATGTCGCCATTGTCCAAAAGAATCAGGTTTTCGCCATAAGCCTCACGTTCTTTTTGCACCAAAGCATGCACACGTGCCAGACTGCCGGTTGCCTCCCGGCGGCGTATAAAGTCGTAGGGATAGTAGTTGCCGTGTATATCACTGGTCTGTACGACTTTCAGTTTCACCTCTCTTTCCTGCGCAGGCAGTATGCTTGTCAGGACAAAAATCCAGATAAAAAAACAACTAAATCTTTTCATTATATATCCTTATTTCTTGTCGGTTCTTATAAGTTCATAGGGTGGGTAAACATAAACCGCGCTCCATCCGTATAGGCAGGATCTATCCAAATCTCGCCGCCCCACTTCTCAACGGTCAGCTTACAGATGGACAGGCCCAAGCCGGTTCCCTGCACATATTCGTTCAGCTTCTCGAAACGTTCGAATACCAGTTTCTGTTTCTCCAAAGGAATGCCGCAACCGGTGTCGGTCACCGAAAATACTGCTACATTCCCTGCTGTATCCAGTTCCAGCTTCAAGGTTATCGTGCCTTCTTTTGTAAACTTGTCCGCATTGGAAAGCAGATTTATCACAACCTGCTGTAAACGCTGCACATCCGTCCGCATCTCCACTACCTCACGTTCACACTCAAATAAGAATTGATTGGTCGACCTGCGTGCCTGGGCCACGGAAGCTACTACCTGCTGGCATATCTGCACTACATTGCAGCTCTCCAAAGAAAGGATGACGCGGTCGGCCTCCAAACGGGACACATCCAATATGTCATTGATTAGCCGAAGCAGCAAATCAGAGTTGGTCCTGATAATCTCGAAATAGCCACGCTGTTCTTCTTCCGAGGCTCCTCCGGCAGACAGCACGTCCGAGAAGCCCACAATCGCATTCAATGGAGTACGGATTTCGTGGCTCATATTGGCAAGGAAAGCACTCTTCAGGCGGCTGGATTCTTCGGCACGGTCCTTTGCTTCGCGCAAGGCACCTTCGGATACCTCCAGTTCATCCTTCAACTTCTTTGTATGATAATAAAAGTAAAGGGAAACGAACAAACCGCCCAACAGCACCAACAGAACAGCACCGACCGACCAGATATGATACTTGTACTGTTCGTAGAAAGAAGGGGTTACGTTCAGCATCTTTACCGGCTGCGGAAGGCCGGTGATATTCAGTTTCTTTTCCTTCACAAGTTTACCGTCCAGTATGGTCTCATTCGGAATGATTTCCATATGGGTCTCACTATCCTGCGAGGTGGTCAGCAGGCGGTAGGACTGTCTTGCCATCTCCTTGCCCAAAGCACGGTAGGCAGGAACGACACCTGCCACAGCCCAATATCCCAAGCCTACGGAACTGAGCGAGAAAGTGGGCAAAGTGGGAGCTGCTTCCATCATGGCGTAGGTTGCATTCCGCATGAAGTAACCATCGTTCATGTCCACACGCCATGTCCCCATCAATATAGCTGTATTTTCCGGTAACTCATACAATCTGTCACAAATGGTATATATGGTATTGACGCGTCCGTCCAGCAGAATCAGGTTGAGTTCCGGAAACTTCTGCATCTCCTTCACTACATAGGCTTGCATGGCAACGCCGCCATAACTGTTGTCTGAGACAAAAGCGATATTCTTGGTGCCGGGATACATCTGCTTTATCATATTGATGTTGGCCTCCACATCATACTCATAAACGAAGCCAGCCTTGATAGGCGAACTGGGGAAATCCGTGAAGAAGTCGACGGATTCGGGCATCCAGGTCTTCAGGTCAACGGTATCACCCGGCAGCAATATGGCGTTCCGGCTGGACAGTGCACTCACTACCGGAGTATTGCCGCATATGGAGTCTTCCAGAGAAAGATAGGCAGCCCAGGCTTCCTGCCCTATAAGTACAATCAGCGCCGGACTTTTATCACCTTGATATTTAGCCAACAGCTCAGCCATTCTCCTCTCCCAAAGAGGGGATTCGGAAAAACTCTTGCAGTTCATGTTCTCCAATGCGATGGTGTTTGTCCCGCCCAGGCGTTGGAACTCCTCCATAAAGTCGGAGATGTTGCCGGAAGTACGGCCGGCATCCGGATTATAGGAACTGATAATCAGTACCGGATGCTCTCCCGTAATAGAAAAAGCGGGCAAAAGGCAACAGAAAAGCGCTACCATGCATGGTAATATTGTACGATATATGTGTTTCAATTGATTGATTCGTTTAATTGCTCCATAGCTTTGACAAATATAGATAAAAGTTGGAACCTAAAGAAAAAACAACAATTGTTTTTTTGTACTTTTGGCACCTATTATAAAATGAGATACAAAATGATACAAGATTTTCATCGAATGATATCTGCCGCTCTCGGCATATCAGAAAGACAAATAAGCCAGACCCTCGGCCTGCTGGAAGACGGAGCGACAATCCCTTTCATCAGCCGTTACCGCAAGGAAGCAACGGGAGGACTGGACGAAGTGCAGATTGAAGCTATCCAGACGCAATATGAGAAACTGAGCGAAACCGCCAAACGTAAAGAAACCATCCTGAACACCATACAGGAACAAGGTAAACTGACCGCCGAACTTCAGAAGCGCATCGAGGAGACTTGGGACAATACCCTACTGGAGGACATCTACCTCCCCTACAAGCCCAAACGGAAAACACGTGCCGAAGCAGCCCGTCAAAAAGGACTGGAACCCCTCGCCACCCTGCTGATGCTGCAACGTGATCCTCATCCGGAGGAACGCGCCGCCAATTACGTGAAAGGAGACGTGAAGAACGTGGAAGATGCACTGAAAGGTGCCCGTGACATCATAGCCGAGCATGTTAGCGAAGACGAACGTGCCCGAAACAGCGTGCGCAACGCATTTGCCCGCCAAGGCATACTGACCGCCAAACTAGTGAAAGGCAAAGAAGAGGAAGCGACCAAATACCGTGACTACTTCGACTGCTCCGAATCGTTGAAGCGATGCAACTCCCACCGCCTGCTCGCCATCCGGCGTGCCGAAGCGGAAGGCCTGCTGAAAGTCAGCATCAGCCCGGACGATGAGGAGTGCGTGGAACGGCTGGAACGCCAATTCGTGCGGAGCAACAACCCCTGCGGACAGCAAGTGGCAGAAGCCGTGCAGGATTCCTACAAACGCCTATTGAAGCCATCCATAGAGACGGAATTTGCCACGCAAAGTAAGGAACGTGCTGATGAGGAAGCCATCAAGGTATTTGCCGAAAACCTCCGTCAGTTGTTGCTGGCTTCACCACTGGGGCAAAAGCGTGTGATGGGTATAGACCCCGGATTTCGTACGGGTTGTAAAGTTGTGTGCCTCGATGCACAAGGAAATCTGCTCCACAATGAGAACATCTACCCCCACCCTCCGGTCAGCAAGCAGAAAGAGGCATTTGCCAAGCTGCAAATGATGATAGAGTCTTATAAGATAGATGCCGTTGCCATAGGTAACGGAACTGCCAGCCGCGAGACGGAGGAGTTCTTGAAACATCAGCGCTTCAACCGCGACATACAGATATTCATCGTCAGCGAGCAGGGAGCTTCCATCTATTCGGCCTCTAAAATTGCACGGGACGAGTTTCCCGACTACGACGTCACCGTACGCGGTGCTGTGTCCATAGGCAGACGACTGATGGACCCGCTGGCAGAGTTGGTAAAGATTGACCCGAAATCTATTGGTGTGGGGCAATACCAGCATGATGTGGACCAAACCAAGCTGAAAAAATCACTGGACCAGACCGTAGAAAACTGTGTAAACCTGGTAGGTGTCAACCTGAACACCGCAAGCAGCCATCTGCTGACCTACATCTCGGGATTGGGTCCGCAGCTGGCACAGAACATTGTGAACTATCGTACCGAAAACGGTGCCTTCACCTCGCGCAAGGAACTGATGAAAGTACCTCGTATGGGTGCCAAGGCGTTTGAGCAATGTGCCGGCTTCCTACGCATTCCGCAGGCAAAGAATCCGCTGGACAATACTGCCGTACACCCGGAAAGCTATTGCATCGTAGAACAGATGGCAAAGGACTTGGATTGCAGCGTAGCCGAGCTGATAGCCAGCCGGGAGCTGCGTCTGAAGATTAATCCGGAACGCTACCTCTCCCCCACCGTGGGCATGCCGACACTGAAAGACATCCTGCAAGAGCTGGACAAGCCCGGACGTGACCCACGCGGACCGATAAAAATATTTGAATTTGATAAGAACGTGCGCACCATCAACGACCTGCGCGAAGGCATGGAATTGCCCGGCATCGTAGGAAACATCACCAACTTCGGCGCATTTGTCGATATAGGCATCAAGGAAAACGGACTGGTACACCTCTCCCAACTCGCCGACAGATTCATATCAGACCCTAATGAAGTAGTGTCCATTCATCAACATATACGCGTAAAGGTACTCAGCATAGATATGGACCGGAAACGCATACAGCTGACAATGAAAGGAGTGGAACAGAATTAGTGATTAGGGATTAATGATTAATGGTTAGTGGTTAATGGTTTCTGTATTAATCATTAATCCCTAATCACTAATCCCTTATAATAGTGTCTTAAGATAATTACTGTACCAAGCACTAAAAGTAGTGAACACAGAATAGAGCCTTCGAACCCGAAAGTTCCTCCATTTATCAGATTTTCTTCCGGAAAGTGAAGAATCAGCAGATTCTCATTGCTAAATTCATTTCCACTGACTTTATATCCCAAAACAGAACCTTGAATCCAGTTCCAGAACCAATGCAAGGCAATGGGGAAACAGAGGTTGCGCGTGTATATATAGGAAGCTCCCAAGAAACAACCCGCCAGCATGATATTCAAAAACGGGACGAAGGCAAAGCTGGGATTGAAAAGATGCATCAACGAAAATAACACCGCAGAGATAAGCAATGCCACAAACTTATTGACGCCTCCATCCAGCATACGCCCTAAAATGAAACCGCGTCCAATAACTTCTTCCGTAACTGCCACTAAAAAATAAAGCAAAAGACTCGACAACAACGAAATGGGAGAAAACAAGACCCCTGCCACTTCCACAGCCCCCAACAATAAAGACAAGCCAAAACCAACTGCATACAAGAACACGACAAACAAAGCTCCATTCAGCAGGCTTCTACCCCATCCCTTCAAAGACAAGCCCAAGCCCGAAAAAGGAAGCTTCCTGAAGCCCAGCACCATACAAGCGGCAATAAGCCCACTAGCCAACATCAAGGCTTCATTCAACATCATTAAATAGACGCTCATCCCACCAGCTTGTGTCTTCAACTCAGGGAAAGCAATCGCAAAAGGTATGGCAAACAAAAACAGAAAAATCACAAAAAGTACAGTAAACAGTACTATATCAACGAATGCCAGCCAAATACGTTTTGTTTTACTCACAGCAACACACTCTTCCTTCACCGTTTCTTCCGTCTCCATTTGTATCTCATTTTGATTAATATCCGACAAAAATAATAATAAAAAGAAAAAACTTCACGTATTCCTGCCGGTTTCTTCTTATATTTGAAAAATCAATCTGGAATCGACAAACATGAAACTTAGAAAAATACTTTTAGCCGTTGCCGGACTGGCGTTAATGCTGAATGCCTCGGCACAAAAATCCCAAAGATACTACGTGGCCAAACCCGGCACCCTGGTGGAACTGACGACAGAAGCGGAAGCCAATGAAATCACCCAACTGACCCTGCAGGGCAAGCTGAATGCCGTAGATTTCAGGCATCTACGGGATGAATTCAAAAACCTGCAACTGCTGGACATTTCCAATGCCTCCATCAGCATGTATGCAGGCAAGAACGGGACTTATCCAAACCGTTTTTATGTATATCCTGCCAATTGCATTCCGGCATATGCCTTCTGCAAGCAAATGGACAACAGTACATTTGTAGGTAAGGAGACGCTGACCAGGATTATCCTTTCCGACAAGACCAAGAACATCGAAGATGCTGCCTTTAAGGGATGCAAAAATCTCAAGATATGCCAGATACGGAAGAAAACGGCTCCCAATCTGTTGTCCGAAGCATTGGCCGATAGCGTTACAGCCATATTTGTTCCATTGGGATGCAGTGACTCCTACCGTACCAAAAAGAAATGGGAGACCTTTGCATTCATTGAAGGAGAACCACTGACAGTAAATGTGCAGATTGGTAAAATGGGCAGCCTTGCCAGCGAACTGTTAAGAGCCGGATTTCAGCCCAAAGACGTTAACTTTCTGACCGTTGAAGGAAAAATGGACGAAGCCGACTTCACATTGATACGCGACTATATGCCCAATCTGGTTTCCATCGACATGACCAACAGTAATGCCACTGCAATTCCCGACTATACTTTCACCCAAAAGAAGTATCTGCTGAACGTACGGCTCCCGCAAGAGCTTAGAAGCATCGGACAGCGTGCATTCAGTGGCTGCGGCAGTTTGTGCGCGCGTTGCTGGCTCTTCCTGTGGTAATAACCGCCATTGAGTACGGAGCATTTATGGGATGCGACAACCTGCGCTATGTGCTTGCCACGGGGAATAAGATTACCACGCTGGGCGACAACCTTTTCGGCGAAAGCCAAGGCAAAATTATATATAAGGAGAAACAATAACCCAGACTATTCCCCGCCTTAATAAGAACAAAGAGACTCTTTTAATAGCAAAAGAAGGTGTGTTAGAATGATTTTTAGCTATCATTCTAACACACCTTCTTCTTTTTTTCAATATCGCACAAGCCTTTATTAAACAAAAAAGATATGAAAGAAGAATCGTTCCATCATGGCAGAAATATCATTCCACCATGGAGAAAAAATCGTTCCACCATGGTGGAACGATTTTTTCCTCATGATGGAACGATTTAAAATATGCTTATTTAGTCCTTAGCTTCCGTTATCACTTTGTTGCGTACATACGTGCACGCAACTCCTTAATGTGGTCTGAAGTGATGTATTCGTCATACTCCATCATCTTGTCGATAATACCGTTCGGAGTCAATTCGATGATACGGTTGGCAACCGTCTGAATGAACTCGTGGTCGTGGGATGAGAAAAGGATATTGCCTTTATAGGTCTTTAGATTATTGTTGAATGCCTGGATAGACTCCAAGTCGAGGTGATTGGTAGGTGTATCCAGAATCAAGCAATTGGCATTGCGCAGCTGCATACGTGCAATCATGCAACGCATCTTCTCACCTCCCGACAATACGCTTGCTTTCTTCAGCACCTCCTCGCCGGAGAACAGCATACGTCCCAGGAAGCTCTTCATATAGACTTCATTGCCTTCACCGAACTGGCTCAACCAGTCCACCAGATTCAGGTCTGTATTAAAGAATGCAGTATTGTCCAGCGGCAGGTAAGCGGTGGTAATAGTCACACCCCAGTTGAAAGTACCTGCATCCGGTTTCATATTCTCGTTGATAATCTCGAACAGGGCGGTCATGGCACGCGGGTCGTGCGAAAGGAATACAATCTTGTCTCCCTTCTCTACGTTGAAGTTGACGTCGCGGAACAGCACCGTACCATCTTCCAGCGTTTTCGTCAAACCGGAAACTTCCAGAATCTGATTACCCGGTTCGCGTTCGGGCGTAAAGATGATGCCCGGATACTTACGTGATGACGGCTTGATTTCTTCTACATTCAGTTTCTCCAACATCTTCTTGCGGCTGGTAGTCTGCTTGCTCTTTGCCACATTGGCACTGAATCGGCGGATAAACTCTTCCAGCTCTTTCTTCTTCTCCTCGGCCTTTGCCTTCTGGTTCTGCTGCTGACGGAGCGCCAGCTGGCTGGACTCGTACCAGAAGCTATAGTTACCGGCAAAGAGGTTAATCTTTCCGTAGTCGATGTCCACCGTATGCGTACAAACGGAGTCGAGGAAGTGACGGTCGTGGCTTACCACCAGCACCGTATGCTCAAAGTTGGAGAGGTACTCTTCCAGCCAAGTCACGGTCTCCATATCCAAGTCATTGGTAGGCTCATCGAGCAAGAGGTTGTCCGGATTTCCGTACAACGCCTGCGCCAGCATGACACGCACTTTTTCCTTACCGCTCAACTCACCCATCAATACATAATGCTTATCTTCTTTCACGCCCAGTCCGCTCAACAGCATGGCTGCGTCGCTTTCCGCATTCCATCCGTCCAACTCGGCAAATTTCTCTTCCAATTCGGAAACCTTCAGCCCATCCTCGTCTGTGAAATCCTCTTTGGCATACAGCACTTCACGCTGCTTCATGATGTCCCACAACACCGTGTGTCCCATCATCACCGTGTCCATCACCGTAAAAGCATCCCACTTAAAGTGGTCCTGGCTCAAAACGGAAAGACGCTCTCCCGGAGCCAGCATGATGGAGCCCGTTGTAGGGTCCAGCTCCCCGGAAATCGTTTTCAGGAAAGTAGATTTTCCGGCACCGTTGGCACCGATGATACCATAACAGTTACCACTTGTAAACTTCAGGTTTACGTCATTGAACAACACTCTTTTACCAAACTGTACTGAGACATTAGAGACTGTAATCATCTTTATATTTACGATTTATTTATTTACAATTTACTATTTAATACCTATTAGTCTGCGAATTGCGAGTGCAAAGATAGTTATTTTTCCATGAATAGACACAGAGAAGCGCTGTCAATCTGACATAAAAGTATTACCTTTGCAGCGTTTTCGGCAAAAACATCTATTTTGGCAAAGTTTTTGCTGGGGCACTGGTATCGTATTAACTTAAACCCTTAACAGCAATGAAAGCAAAATCATTTTACAAGAATAATAAGCATAACAATATGAATCCGAAAGAAAAAGAAAACAACCAGGAAGAGGAGCTGAAAACTCAAGCTACTCCCAACGAATGTGACGAAGAAACTGTCGGACAAGAAACTTCACAAGAAAACGAAGCTCCCCTGACGGAAGAAGAAAAGCTCGCCCAGGAACTGGAAAAGGCCAATGAACAGATTGAAGAGCAGAAGGACAAATACCTGCGCTTATCTGCCGAGTTTGACAATTACCGCAAACGTACCATGAAGGAGAAGGCAGAACTCATCCTGAACGGTGGTGAAAAGAGTATCAGCAGTATCCTACCCATTGTGGATGACTTTGAACGCGCCCTCAAAAACATGGAGACAGCTACCGATGTAGCTGCCGTAAAAGAAGGCGTTGAACTTATCTACAACAAATTCATGTCTGTATTGGGACAAAACGGCGTTAAGGTGATAGAGACAAAGGAACAACCGCTCGACACAGACTATCACGAAGCCATCGCCGTGATTCCGGCACCCAATGAAGCACTGAAAGGCAAAATTCTGGACTGCGTACAAACCGGTTACATCCTAAACGACAAAGTGATCCGTCATGCCAAAGTGGTAGTCGGAGAATAACATAAAACTGTATGGAAAAAAGAGATTACTACGAAGTATTGGAAGTCGAAAAGACAGCAACGGTAGAAGAAATAAAGAAAGCCTATCGCAAAAAAGCCATCCAATATCATCCGGACAAGAATCCGGGCGACAAAACAGCCGAAGAGAAATTCAAGGAAGCGGCAGAGGCATACGACGTACTAAGCAATCCGGACAAGCGTGCCCGCTACGATCAGTTTGGCCATGCCGGACTGGGTGGTGCCGCCGGTAATGGTGGTCCGTTCGGCGGCTTCAGTGGAGGCATGTCCATGGACGACATCTTCTCCATGTTCGGTGATATCTT
>ERZ780083.740-NODE-740-length-12797-cov-5.804583_pt1 | contig 12797 bp, 10 predicted proteins | sample MGYA00511838_ERZ780083 | MGnify/ENA primary metagenome ERZ780083 (study PRJEB29588, sample SAMEA2152602) | human gut metagenome | biome: human gut; feature: human-associated habitat; material: faeces | place: Denmark | collected 2008/2010 ...
TGGTCGGCGCTTTCCTGTCGGAATCCCTGTACAGCCGCACGAAAAAACTTTGGGCAGCCGTCCTTGGAGAATTCACAGGCACATCGCTCATCGGCGGCCTTGTCTCTTATCCGGTGGCCGCTCTCTTTATGGGGTCGTCAAAAGGAGCTTTTTTCTATATTTCTCTCTTCTCCGTTTCCTGCGGCGCCGGGTGCCTCATTGCTTTCATCGTCCTCAAAGGGATCCATATCTTTCAAACAAATACGATAAAAGAAAAATAATATTTCTTTTAAAATTGACTTTCCGAGGCCTTCAGGCCTCTTTCTTTTTGCACAAAAATGACGGCTGCACGCTTATCATATACGATTTGTATGTACAATTAACATCAGGCGTTAAAACCATTGACAGTTTTTATTTCCATCAGATATAATAAGTCTGTTTTGAGACATATTTCATTCATTTTTTATATTTCGTTTAAGTCTTGCTATCTAAATGAGAACCAAGGACAACAAGGGGATTTATTCAATGAGACATACCATACTGAGAGCCGCCGTCTGCGCATTTTTTGCCGGTGCAGCGATGACCGCCTCCGCGGCCAACCCATTTTCTGATGTAGAAAGCGATTCCTGGGCATACGAAGCCGTCGCTTCCCTGTCAGACCAGAACATTGTCGAAGGCTATCCTGACGGCACATTCAAAGGCGAAAGGAACATGACCCGTTACGAAATGGCGCAGATTACCGCCCGCCTGCTGGCAAAAAGAGACTCTCTTTCCGCTGATCAGCAGTCCGTCGTAGACAAGCTTTCAAGAGAGTATGCCAATGATCTCTCCAGCCTCGGCGTCCGTATTTCCGAACTGGAGAAAAAAACGGGAAAAACATCGCTTCTCACGGAACTCCGTGTACAGGGCATCGACCGTTACGATGATATTTTCAAAGACACAAAAGAAAAACACTATGAACTGGGCGCCCGCGTCCGTTTAAATACCATGACCAGGATCAATGACAGAAGCACCCTGTACGGGCAGCTTGAGACTTACATGGGCATGAACGGCAGAGACCCTTACGATATCAATAAATACACATACGATAAAAACGGAAACGAAAGCGTCCGCGCCGGACACAGCGATGGTGAGCTTCATCTGAACCGTCTTTGGACCACATTCCAGTTCGGTAAGAAACAGGACACCACGAACCTTCCTTTCGGACCGTCAAAGAACCTCATCGGTATCGGACAGTTCCCCGTCAAAATGGGGGTTACCGGCTATACCTATGACGGTGAATTTAAAGGCGCCTTCATCACTTTCGGCGACTACATAAAGGGAGGCCGTCTGACAATCGCTTATGGCCGCGCCACCAATATCAACTATAATTATACCGGTCCCATGATGCACGGAATAAAAGTCACGCCGATTGCCAAGAGCAAGCTGATTGTCGAGCTTTCCACCAACAAAGTGGTGGCCGCTGCCGTTGCCGCCAACCCGGCGCTCAAAAGCGTACTGGGAAAAGCCACCGGCCTGATCAACAGCAGCAATAATTTGCCAGAGCTGCAAAATAATTTAGGAAAGATCGTCAATCTCATCAAGACGCAGAATCCGCAGCTAGCACAGGCGGTCGCTGCCAAGCTGGGGACTCTCAATCTGAACTCCCTCGTTTCCGCCAGCACCATGTACTACAATCCCGCTAATGACACCCTCTATCCTATGGGAAAAGATGTCGTAATGGACTGGGGCGAAGATGAAGACGTGCCTGTCACTTACGCCTCCTATATTTACAAGGTTCCGGATCAATGGGAATTCCATGCGTATGCCATGAAAGCAAACGGTCCTGTCGGACACATCTGCGAGGCCTACGGCTTTGCCGGTTCTTACTACGTCACACCGAAATGGAATATCCACGGCGAATTCGTCAAGAATCTCCGTGTCCTTCCTTTGAATAACGAGAAGCCGCACAGCTTCAATTACGGTCTTTCCTACGGAACAGCAGACGTTCTCAAACCCAGATCTTACTCCATCGGCATAGATTATATTTACAGCCAGGCCGGCACATACTTCGGCGGCTCCGGCAATGATATCGCCGACCAATACATGGGACATGTCTATAAAAACTGGCACGGCATGAAAAATGTCCCTGCCTACTTTGCCGACAAGATGGACGCCCTGACTGACGGCAACCCCGCCAACGACCACAAGAACTTCGGCGGCGCCAAGTTCTTCCTCGCCAAAGCATCTTATGTTCCCATGAAAGGCCTTATCGTGGAAGCTGATTACGGCTTTAACGCCAAAGATATGGGCGGCAAAAAAATGGATAATATGTTCATGCTGAAAGCGACCGCTTACATCAAATAATGGAATAAAAGAAATACTTAACCCGTGATGATAATTCTGTCACGGGTTTTTACCTGGCTGTAAGAAAATGGCGGCAGCCATGTTTCCTTCTCTGACAAAACCAACCATCTGCCACTTCATTTCTCTAAAACAAAAAAGACCCCTTTCGAGGTCTTTTCTTTTGCCTGTATCTCAGAATACGTAGTTCAGGGATACGGTAGCCAAATTATCATAGTCGCTGCCATCCTTCGCGTCTACATCGAAGGCATATTCGCCGTGAAGTTTTACATTCTTGGCGAGGATGACATCAGCCTGGGCAAGCCAGTAATCCACATCCGTTTTGCTGATTGCTTCATCAATCGGACTTACGTTATAGGTAGAAGCGCCGAATACGCTGCCTTTTTCTGCATCAATATACTGAGCGGAAACACGGAAAGTGCCCGGTTTCTTCCAATTGGTATGACCGAAACCGAGACCTGCCGTCCAAACCTGCGGATCATTATCCGCATCGGTATTCTTGTAGAAATCACCGAATACATCAATCTTGTCGGTGATATTCGCAGTCAACCCAAGTCCCCATACATTGCCCTGGTTGTATGCCATATTGATATATTCCGCGTCATAGGACAGACGGCCTGTGGAACCGTAGAGACGTCCCAGGAAAGCTTCCGTATTGCTGCCGTCAGCCGCCTTCAGATCCCAGGACTTGAAACGGCCATAGCCCAGATCAAGAGCAAGTTTATCGCTGCCAAAGGTCGCGATGATGCCATCAAATTCATCATCATAGTAAGTCCCGGTCTGTCCGAGAGTAAGATCCTGACGGCCGAGGGTCACACCGACCTTGTCGCCGAACTGATGATGAACAATCAATTCTTCCATGTATGTATTTGCATCTTTACTGTCTTTGAAATTCATATCGCTGCGGAGACGCCCCTGTACATAAGTGCTGTCATTCACATCAGCATGCGCGGTAATCTTGATGCGTCCATCATACTTGTCTTTCGCTTCTGTACCGTCATATCCCTGTACCCAACGCATACGGGCATTGCCGGACCAGGAAATGTTGCCCACTTTCTTTTCCAAATTGCTTACGCGGACGCCGAGGTTCGCCAGTTCATCAGCATATTCCCCTGCCAGTCTGTCCAATGTGGCTTTCTGTTCAGCATTCAGCTGATCTTCACGAGCCATCAGACGGGCGATCACCTGAGCCAGTTCATAACGGGTCATGTTCCTTTCGCCTTTAAATGTGCCGTCCGGATAACCTTCTACAACGCCCTGATCGGAGAGATCGGATACTGCCTGGTAGGCCCAGTCATCAGTGGATACATCAGAAAACGGATTTGCAGCGTATGCGGATACGCCTGCAGTGAGTGCAGCAGCTGCTGCGATTGCGAGAATTTTTTTCATATTCCTGCTCCTTTTCATAAAACACTTCGGTTTCAAAAATACAGGATTCCGAAAAAGAAATGAACGCGAGTAGCCGTGTTTCCTCCGTCTGTCTTTTTCGCTTTCCCCTCCTGTCCGTGAAACCCGCGGACAAAGATATTTTTAAGTTATCATATTCCTTTGTAGAATACAATCATCTGCCGCCAAACTTTGTTTATTTACACAAAAACTTAATTTAAAACTGTTGAAAAAATAAAAAAGCACAAAGAAATTGACTCTTTATGCTCTCCTATTCTAGTGAAATTGTAAATCGGATTCAAAAAGCTTATCATGACTTTCCGTTTTGATTTGCCGGCAAAGGTAACACTGATGGCAAGGCTCCATCCGGAACGCAAGCGAAGAATCTGTACACATAATGAGGAAGCCGGTAAAGCGTCATCCTGAAGCGATAGCGAAGGATCTATTGCCGTGGTGAGGAAAACCGTAAAATGTCATCAGCGTCATAGATTCTTCACTCTGTGTCACCGTTCCGCTTTCCCGTTTTTCCCACAAAACATTTTTACCCCCGTTCAGAATGACGCTTTAGGGGAAGACGCCTGACATCATCCTCACCGCTTTTCTGTTTCGACTTATTCATACTCTCGCTCACAAAATCGTTTTCGCCGTGCCCACATACCACTGCGGCCGTTCCTCTTTTATTTTGGCCGCCAGCTTTCTTTGCTGCACTTCATTTTCCACCATCAGGAAAAAAGCGGATCCTGACCCTGTCATCATCGTTTTTTTGCAAAGAGAGGACAGATAGGAAAACGTTTCCCCAAGAACTGGCTCCGCCTTAAACAGAACGTCTTCAAAATCATTGGAAAGAGATGCCATCAGCGCAGCGCGGTCTTTATTTTTCAAAGCCTCTATACAGCTTTCTGCCGTACCTGCCCTGCGACGGGGGCAGACGTCCAGCAGTCCATAAGCTTTCCCTGTGGAGATAGAAACACCGGGTCGGACGATAACTACGGGCAGCCCCGCCCAACCGGCAAGAGGAGTAAGTTTTTCACCGATCCCCTCGCAACGCCGGCAGCCGCCCGCCACACAGAAGGGAACATCAGCCCCCAGCTTTGCCCCCATATCCGCCAATGCCATAAGAGAAAGCTGCTGCCCTGTCATTCTGTTTAATCCGCGGAGGACAGCCGCCGCATCGGAGGAGCCGCCGCCCATGCCCGCTTCCGACGGAATCTGTTTCACCAGTTCCATGTGGACACCGCCGGAAAATCCTGTTTCTCTGAAAAATAATTCCGCCGCATCCCACATGAGATTTGCTTTTCCCCCTGGCGCAAGCCCTTCTTTAATGGAAAGAGAAAGCCCCCCCGCTTCCGTAAGTGTCACCTCATCGCAAAGGGATATACTGTGCATCACGCTGTCAATCTCATGATACCCGTCTTCTCTCTTTTCTCCCACCGATAAAGTCAGGTTGATTTTCGCATAAGCTTTTTCTGTAATCATCATGATCCCCATTCGTTATTAATGGTTTTATTATATCATTCCGCCAGCGGCATAATAGATATGAAATACTTCTATATCTAAATTATTTGTTGTCATTTGACTTTCCTTCCCATATAATTCAATATATAGAAAATTGTAAATGTATTGAATTGTAAACGAAATCGTTTGTGAAGAACCCAAAATTGAAAGGATGAATTTTATGTACGGCATGTTTTTTGATACCTATGATACCCCCGTGTACCGCCCGCCAAGTGAAGCAGCCAGCTTTATTCTCCGCGTAACCCGCGGCTGTGCGCACAACAACTGCACCTACTGCAATATGTACCGCGGTGTCAAATTTGAAAAGCTTTCTGATGAACAGATCATGCGCCAGATTGAGCTTGCCCGTGCCACTGACGCGGAAGGTGTGCGCCGTGTATTTCTTGCTGACGGCGACGCCCTTGTACTGCCCACCGGCCGCTTGCTGAAAATCCTGGCAGTATTGAAAGAATATTTCCCCAACTTAGAAAGAGTAGCGTCTTACGCCGCGCCGGGAGATATCCTCCGTAAATCCGTGGAAGAACTCACCTCCCTCAGAAAAGCGGGACTCACCCTGCTCTACTACGGTATGGAAAGCGGCGATTCCCAGACGCTGAAAGAGATCCGCAAAGGAGTAAACGGTGAGCAGTCCATCGAAGTGGGCAAACGTGCCATCGCCGCGGGAATGCAGCTCTCCATCATGGTCATCCTCGGCATCGCAGGCGCAGAAGGATCGGAGCGCCACGCTCTTGCCACCGCCCATGCCATCAATGAAATCAAGCCGACCATGCTTTCTGCGCTGTCCCTCATGCTCTATCGCGGCAGCGAACTGAAAGACCAGTTTGAACGGGGCGAATTCCATCCCCTGCCGCCGGCGGGACTGATGAAAGAACTCAAACTGATCATGGAGAACGTGCATCTTCCTGACAGCGAACGTATGATTTTCAGAAGCAATCACGTGTCCAACTATATTCGTCTGGCGGCGACACTCCCCGCCCAGAAAGATCAGCTGATGGAGGACATAGAGGAAAGCATCGATTATCTGTCCCAAATGAAAGACTGGGATATTTACAACCACGACTGGACAAAATAGTTATGACAGTAAAGGAGACTATCATGAAAAAGTTACTGACTTCCGCAGCACTCGCCCTGACTCTCACCGCCGCAGGCATGACTTCCTACGCCGTAAACTGGGTCTACCTCGGACAGGACGGAAACGACCGAATCTATTATGATACCTCTTCCGTTTCCCGCCAGGGCAACCTGGTTGCCGTCACCATGCAGGAACGGGAAGCGGATGGCGAGGCAGAGGAGTACAATTATCTTTTTGATACCCACCGGAAGAAATACACCCTTGCTTCCAAAATTGAATATGATCGAAACGGGAACGTCAAGAAAATTGAAACTTTCCATGAATCGGATTTCGGATGGAAAAAAGTGAAAGAAAATTCGGAAGAAGAGATGCTCTATAAACAGATTATGAATAAGCCGGCCACTGCCTCACTGTAACCGTCCATAAGCGGGAAATCGGCAGTGAGATGGGAATATATCCATATCTTCACAATACGGAAAGAAAAACATACGCTGTCAATTTCGGACCGCTGCTCTCGGGCATCGAACTTCCTCTCCCCATTTAAAAATCCCGCCCCAATTAACGGGCGGAATTTTTAAATGGGTTTTATTTTCTTATTCCGGTTCAATAATGAAAGAGAGAGAAGAGAAATACTTCGGCGTGGTATGTTCATCCTCTTTCTCCCCTGCCACTTCCACACCTACTACGTTCAGACCGTTTGCGCTGACAGTAACTGTAGCGTAACCGTCCGCGTCGGCTGTGGACTCATTAGTCAGGTCATTGATGACATCCTTGATGAGAGGCGCGTTCGCATAGGGCTTGCCATCTTTGTACACACGGATTCTATACGTATCGCCCTTGCGGAGCGTCAGCGGATTCACCTGGGGAACGATCTGGATCGGCACGTTATAAATGCCGCCCGGCTTTACATCAGGACTCCAATAGTTAATGTTCCATTTGATCGCGTGGGTCGTCTTCACCGCATCCGCCACTTCCGCAAACGGAGCCTGGTGCATTTTGCCGGAGCTGTCTTTCGTGAAGAAACCATAATCAAAGAACGTCACCGTTACTCCCAATTCATCTGTAGGAATGATGGAAATATGATCTTTATAACTTACAGTTTCCACATCCATAGAGCTGAAATTCTTATCATAAGCTTCCACCGCCTTTACACAAGACGGATTGTACGCGTTGTCTGTCGGTCCTTCCCCAAGGGCAAGGGCTTTCTGATCAAAACGGTTCGCGATAAACACGCCGTGGGCAGACACGGAAGAGCAGGCCGCGCCAATGGACAAAGCCGCCGCGCAAAGTAACAGTACGTATCTTTTTTTCATAAGAACCTCCTTTAAATAATAAACAACTAAACTATAATCATATTATACTTTATATCTAATTTAAATTCTATGTTTAATGTAAATATTGCCGCAATTCCTTTTCAGAATTAATTTAGACAAAACATAAAACGACAGACTCCCGATCTATTTTTGTGCCGAATCATTTATTCACGCTTTTCCATCAAAAAACGCCCTGCAGGGAGCGTTTTCTTTTCATATTTTATTCACCGCTTTGTTTCACGGCAGCTTCCATAAAACCGTTGAAGAGGGGGTGGGGCCGGTTCGGGCGGCTCTTGAATTCCGGATGGGCCTGGGTGGCGGCAAAGTAGGGATGATCTTTTAATTCGATAATTTCCACGAGACGGTCATCGGGGCTGGTGCCGGAAATGACAAGACCCGCCGCTTCCATCTGCGGACGGAATTCGTTGGACACTTCGTATCTGTGGCGGTGGCGTTCGTAGACGATTTCCTGATTTTCATACAAAGTTCTCGCCCTTGTTCCTTCTTTCAGCTTGCACGGATAGATGCCGAGGCGCATGGTACCGCCTTTTTCCGTGACGTCTTCCTGATCGGGCATGAGGTCGATGACGGGATATTTCCCGTCGGGAATAAATTCGGAAGAGTTGGCTTGTTCCATGTGGCACACGTTTCTGGCAAATTCGATGACGGCACACTGCATGCCGAGGCAGAGCCCAAGGAAGGGAATTTTATTTTCACGGGCATAACGAATAGCGTCGATTTTCCCCTCTACACCGCGGTAGCCGAAGCCGCCGGGGACGACGATACCATCAACACCGGCAAATACTTCATCCAGATCCGGCTTTTCTTCTTCAAGGATTTCGGAATTGATCCAGCGGATGTTCACCTTGGCCCCCATGGCGTATCCCGCATGGGACAGCGCTTCCGCTACGGAAAGGTAGGCGTCATGGAGCCGGACATATTTACCGACAAGGGCGATCTGCACTTCCTTTTTTGCCGTGGTCATGCGTTCTACCATGGCTTTCCAGTCTTCCATATCCACCGGACGATCTTCAAGTCCCAATTTTTTCAGGGCGATATGGTCGAGACCTTCCTGTTCCATAAGAAGAGGCACTTCATAAATGCTGTCCGCCGTCAGGTTATTGATGACGGCTTCCGGTTCCACATCGCAAAACATGCCGATTTTCTTTTTCATTTCATCTGACAGTTTTTCCACGGTGCGGCACACGATAATATCCGGCTGGATACCGATGGAGCGCAGTTCCTTGACGCTGTGCTGGGTTGGTTTCGTTTTCAGTTCGCCCGCCGCCGCGATGTAAGGCACAAGGGTGACATGGACATAGATGACATCATTTCTGTTGGGCACGTCTTTCTTGACCTGGCGGATTGCTTCCAGGAAAGGCAGGGATTCGATATCTCCCACAGTACCGCCGATTTCGGTGATAACGATATCCGCATTGTCATTTTTGCCGACACGGAGGACACGGTCTTTAATTTCATTGGTGATATGGGGGATAACCTGTATGGTGGATCCCAGATATTCCCCCTTTCTTTCTTTATTGATCACCGACTGGTAGATTTTGCCTGTCGTCACGTTGGAGGCTTTGGACAAATTTTCGTCAATGAAACGTTCATAGTGTCCCAAATCAAGATCCGTTTCCGCGCCGTCATCAGTGACAAAGACCTCGCCGTGCTGGTAAGGACTCATGGTACCGGGATCAATATTGATATAAGGGTCAAATTTCTGAATGGTAACTTTGTACCCTCTGTTTTTCAGAAGACGGCCTAGGGAAGCGGCGGTGATGCCTTTCCCCAAAGATGAAACAACGCCGCCGGTCACGAAAATATACTTTGTCATGGTTCCTCCTTTACATGCGCTCCGGTGCGGAAACACCGAGAATAGAAAGCGCGTGGACAAGCACGTGCTGTACGGCGGTGATGAGGCCGAGCCTTGCCTGTGTCACGCCTTCTTCAACGCCCAGAATGCGGCATTCACGGTAAAAATGATGGAAAAGCCCTGCCAGCTCATAAGCATATTTCGCTACCCGCTGGGGTGCTCGTTCCTTCGCTGCGCCATCAATGAGCATATGGTAGTTTTCCATTTTCTTGACAAGGTCCAGTTCACATTCTTCCGTCAGTTTCGTAAAGTCTGTCTTTTCCCAGTCGCCCCACTTTACGCCCGCTTCTTTTGCCTGGGCAAAAAGGCTGTGGATACGGGCATTGGCATACTGGATATAGTAAACAGGGTTGTCGCTGGACTGCTTTTTCGCCAGGTCAATATCGAAGTCCATCTGGCTGTCCAGTGTGCGGCTGCAGAAGAAATACCTCGCCGCATCGCTTCCCACTTCGTCCATCAGCTCACGGAGCGTGACCGCCTGTCCTGTGCGCTTGGACATTTTCACCGGCTGTCCGTCACGGAGAAGTGTCACCATCTGGAGAAGCATGATTTCAAAATCTTCCGGATCGTAGCCAAGGAACTTCATGGCAGAATGGATACGGATAATATATCCGTGGTGGTCTGCGCCCCAGATATCAATCAGCTTATTGTAGCCCCGTTTTTCCTTGTTCGGCACATAGGCGATATCGGAACAGAAATAGGTCGGTTCGCCGTTCGCGCGGATAACGACCCTGTCTTTGTCATCACCGTTCTTCGTCGTGGCAAGCCACCAGGCGCCGTCTTTCTCATACAGATATCCGTCCTTTTTCAGCGCAGCGAGAGCGTCGTCCACCTGCTTGGGGTAAAGTGATTTTTCAGAGAACCAGTTGTCAAAAGTGACATGGAAATCGGCCAGATCCTTTTTCAGGATAGACAGTTTTTCATTAAGCGCCACCGTTTTGAACACCTTCAGGCGCGCCTCTTCATCCATGGACAGATACGCATCGCCTTCACGATCAATGAGGGACTTGGCGGTTTCCACGATGTCATATCCGTGGTAACCGTCCTCCGGCACATCTGCGTCTTTCCCGAGAAGCTGGAGGTAACGGGCATTGACCGATTCCGCCAGGTGGGCAATCTGGCTGCCCGCGTCATTCACATAATACTCGGCATACACATCATACCCCGCCGCGCGGAGCAGGTTCACCAGAGCAGAACCATAAGCCGCGCCGCGGGCGTGCCCGATATGGAGCGGTCCTGTGGGATTGGCGGACACATATTCCACAAGGATTTTGTCTTTTTTATCTTTCGGAAAATCTCCGTAAGAAGCGCCGGCGGAAAGGATATTTCTTAACTCGGCATACACTGTGTCTGCTGCCAGAAAGAAATTGATAAATCCCGCTCCCGCGATTTCCATTTTGGAAACAAGAGGCGCGTCAATATATTTTACGATACTTTCCGCGATGGCGCGGGGCGCTTTATGTGCCGTCCTTGCCCACTGCATGGCCGCATTCGTGGAATAATCGCCGAATTCCTTCGCTTTCGGTATTTCCAGGCGCTGCACAGGAGCATACTCCCCACGGGGAAGTTCGCCTGCCGCCTCGGCCGCCGCCCTTGCCCTTTCAATAATTTCTTTCAGTTCTTCTCTGACTTCCATGAAGTTTCCGATTCCTCCCGCACATCAATAATAATTTCGTTCAGATGGCTGAAAAGCCCTTTCATTTCAATGTCATAAATCAGGCGGAGCCGCCCCTTTCCCCCGCTCACCGTATCGGTGATTTCTTTCGAAGAAACAGTGATTTCCACAGGTCCTGCCGGCGTTATATACTCCGACTTTGCCACAGTGCCCGGACGGTATTCCGTTTCCTGGAGAAAACTCCCCTGCCGTGAAAGCGTGACATGGTCACCGTACATACGGATCGTCGTCGTCGTTCCCTCCATGCCGGAAAGAGACGTTTCCTCGTAGGTCAGGTACCGGCAGTCCTCATCTTCACCGTACACGCCCGGCGTTTCCAGTACCACTTCCTCCGCCTTTCCCCGTTCGTCCCGCTGGATCGACTTGCAGCGGATCATGACCTGCTTTTCCACGGTACCCCGTCCTTCTTCAAACAAAAGAAATGCCGAAAAACAAAAACGCGTTTCGGTATTTTTCTAAAAATATTTACAATTAATTATATCACATTCAAAAGCGGAAAATTCGCCATGAAAAAAGAAAATAAGATTATCCCAGCGCCACGTCGAGAGCCATCATGACCATGAAACCGACAGCAAAGGAAACCACGCCTATATCGGAATGTTCCCCTGCCGACATTTCAGGAATGAGCTCTTCCACGACGACGTAAATCATGGCACCTGCAGCAAAGCTGAGAAAGCAGGGAAGAAGCGGAACGACAAGGCTCGTAAGCAGAATCGTCAGGACCGCGCCAACCGGTTCCACAACACCCGAAAGGAAGCCTCCAAAAAAAGATTTCCAGCTCCCCATGCCCGACGCTTTGAGCGGCATGGAAATGATAGCGCCCTCCGGGAAGTTCTGGATGGCGATCCCAAGGGAAAGTGCCAACGCTCCGGCTGCAGTGATCTGAGCAGTCCCGGCAAGATAGCCAGCATAGACCACCCCCACCGCCATGCCCTCCGGGATGTTGTGCAGCGTCACTGCCAGAACCATCATCGTGGTGCGTTGGAGTTGGCTTTTTGGCCCTTCGGCCTGCAAACTATTCTGGTGCAGATGCGGAATAAGGTGATCCAGCAGCAGCAAAAACAGGATGCCCAGCCAGAAGCCCACCGCTGCAGGGAAAAACGCCAGCCTGCCCAGATCTGCAGCCTGCTCCATGGCCGGGATCAGCAGACTCCATACCGATGCCGCCACCATCACTCCGGCTGCAAAGCCGGTAAGGGCACGCTGGATGCCATCGCTCAAAGACTTTTTCAAAAAGAACACACAGCCCGCCCCAAGACTTGTGCCCAGAAAAGGAATCAAGATTCCCCAGAACGCATCTTGCATGATATAGTACCTCCCTGTGGTTAAGTACGACTAACCACATAAAAAGTATACTGCTCTCCGGCAAAAAGGTCAAGCGCTTTGCGGCATACGATTCAGCCGGTAGATGTTGATGCTGTTCACCAACAGCGTATTGCCTTGCGGCCAATCATCGCCATCGAACGAGAACGGACGCTATACCGCGAAAGCCGTGTTGATGATACGGCAATCTCGCTTGCGGAAAAATCGTAGATACAGAAATCGAGAATGTTTACAGCACCCCTAAACAGCAGAACATTTCCCAAAGCCATAACGAAAAATTCCGATAAAAGGCCAGCGGCGGCTTTCTTTGCGAAA
>ERZ780083.743-NODE-743-length-12739-cov-2.839483_pt1 | contig 12739 bp, 10 predicted proteins | sample MGYA00511838_ERZ780083 | MGnify/ENA primary metagenome ERZ780083 (study PRJEB29588, sample SAMEA2152602) | human gut metagenome | biome: human gut; feature: human-associated habitat; material: faeces | place: Denmark | collected 2008/2010 ...
AAATCCCTCGCCGTATGATTATTTAAAGAAGTCGGTCGACCGAACAACAAGATGGCTGCAGCGTTGTATTGACGAAATGGCAAGACTCAATTCTCTGCCCGAAACGATAAACAGACAACAGATGCTGTTTGCGATAAATCAGGGCGGAACTTATGACGATATAAGAGCCGAGCATATGAAAACTATTGCAAATATGAATGTTGACGGTGTGGCTATCGGCGGACTTGCCGTAGGCGAGCCTACAGATGTTATGTACAGGATAATCGAAACCGTTATCCCCCACGCTCCGACAGACAAGCCGCGTTATCTTATGGGTGTCGGCACTCCGTCAAATATAATTGAAGCCGTGTACAGAGGCGTTGATATGTTCGACTGTGTTATGCCGAGCAGAAATGCACGTCACGCTACCGTGTTCACATGGAACGGTATCACCCACGTTACAAATCAGTGCTTTGAAACCGATTCGTTACCGATAGACCCCGAATGTGACTGTCCTACCTGCCGCAATTTCTCAAGAGCGTATATACGACACCTTTTCAAGTCGGGAGAAATGCTCGGCGGAAGACTTGCCGTACAGCATAATCTGTACTTCTACAATACGCTTATGGAAAAGATAAGAGCGGCAATCGAAGAGGGAACATTTGAAGAATTCAGAAATCACTATTCGCCGCTTTTAGCGTCAAAACTTGTCTGATTTTCTTATAATCATCACATAAGGGTGATATAATAACAAACTATGATTTAAAGCGAAAAGGAGAACGTATGAAGCTTATAAATATAGGCTACGGCAACACTGTTAATTCCGACAGGGTAATAGCTGCTGTGAGTGCCGATGCCGCACCGGTAAAGCGTATCATATCGGCGGCAAAGGATAACAATACCGCTATAGATGCGACTTGTGGCAAAAAGACCAAAACGGTCATAATAACCGACAGCAATCATGTAGTTCTGTCGGCGCTTGATATATCACATTTCACAGACATTACTACCGATAAAAAGGGAGAGAACGAAAATGAATAAAGGACTACCTATAGTTATTTCCGCACCGTCCGGTTGCGGAAAGGATACGATACTTGAACAGCTTTATAAGAAGAACGCAAATCTTACTCAGTCTGTATCCGCTACCACAAGAGCAATGCGCGAGGGCGAGATCGACGGCGTCAGCTATCATTTCACGACTGTAGAAGCATTTGAAAAGATGATAGCAAACGGCGAAGTGCTCGAATATACGCAGTACTGCGGCAACTATTACGGCACACCCAAAAAAGCCGTGACCGATATGCTTGAACAGGGCAAGGACGTAATACTCAAGATAGAAGTTGAGGGAGCAATGAATATCAAAAAGATATTCCCCGAATGCGTACTTATCTTCATACTCCCGCCCTCAATGAGCGAGCTTGACAGAAGACTGAGAAAAAGAGGCACAGAAACCGAAGAAACCATCGCCGCAAGAATAGCTCAGGCAAGAAACGAGCTTCAATTTGCAGATAAATTCGATTACCTCGTTGTAAACGGCGAGCTTGAAAAGGCGGTAGATGATGTTAATACCGTTATTCTTGCAGAGAAGATGAATACAAAGCGTTCGCTTGCGCTTCTTGAAGAAATAAAGAAGTCATAATGAGTGACAGCCTTGATAAAGCTATTGTATCGGTAGTTGTCGACAAGGCGCTGTATAGCTTTGATAACGAGTTTGATTATTATCTGCCGCAGGGAGCAACAGTCAAAATCGGTCAGCGCGTAATAGTTCCGTTCGGCAAAGGCGGCAAAAAGCGTGTCGGATTAGTTACAGGCTTTAAGCAAAGCGCAGATTACAGCAGACTTAAAGAGGTATACTGTGTTATAAATGACGGAGTGATACTCGGTGACGAAGCTATACATTTGATGCGCTGGCTTAAGGATAACACATTCTGCACCTATTTTGACGCTGTAAAAACTATCCTCCCCGGAGGTATGGCGCTGAACATATCACAGAGATATACCCTCAGTGACGATTTCAGAAAAGCTCCCGACAGCTTTTCTCTTGAGCCTGCCGAGCAGGCGGTATCCGCAATGCTCCTCGGCTGTAAAAGCGACCGAGAGCTGAATGATATGATAGATTACGGCTTTGACGAACAGCAGAAGAAGCTCGTAAAGCAGCTTTGTGAAAAGTCGGTGCTGGCTTCTCTTGACATCATAAAGCAGAGAGTAGGCAGTGAAACCGAGAAGAACGTCAGGCTGACTGAAAGCTTCCAAAGCGGTGAATATGCTGACAATGGCGGAAAACCCCTTACCGCAAAGCAGAAAAAGGTTGCCGATTTTCTGGAAGAAGCGGTATCCGCTTCTGTGAAAGAAGTATGCTATAATTGCGTTGTAACAAATGCCGTTATAAACAATATGGAAAAAAACGGCATAGTTGAATGCTTTGATAATGAAGTTTCCCGTTCGCTTACAGCCGAAGCAAAGGCTGTAAAGAGCATTGACGATATAACACTGTCGGACGAACAGTCCACGGTATACCGTGGTATGAACCAACTTATGGACAGCGGCAAACCACAGTGCGCATTGCTGAAAGGCGTTACCGGAAGCGGCAAGACCACCGTCTTCTTAAAGCTCATCGACAAGGCGGTAAAACAGGGAAGGACGGCGCTTATGCTCGTCCCCGAAATATCGCTCACCCCGCAGATGGTGCGGAACTTCACCGACCTGTTCGGAAGCAATGTGGCGGTTATCCACAGCAACCTGTCCCTCGGTCAGCGAACCGATGAGTACAAGCGCATCGAAAAGGGAGAGGCAAAGATAGTTATAGGTACAAGAAGTGCAGTATTCGCGCCGCTCGATGACATCGGCATAATCGTTATCGATGAGGAAGGCGAGCACAGCTACAAGTCCGAAAAATCCCCGCGCTATCAGGCAAGGAGCATAGCAAAGCAGAGGTGCTTTTATCATAACGCAACGCTCCTCTTAGCGTCGGCAACTCCCAGCCTTGAAAGTGCATACTTTGCTTCGATAGGCAGATACAAGCTGTTTGAGATGAAAAAGCGCTACAGTCAGCCTGTTCTTCCCGATGTGTACCTTGTGGATATGAAAGTGGAGATCGAAACGGGCAACCGCTCAAACTTCAGCAGAGCGCTTGCAGACGAGATAAGAAACAATCTCCAAAGGGGCGAGCAGACAATACTTCTGCTTAACCGCAGAGGTTACAACACCTATATGAACTGCATCAAATGCGGTGAAGTATACAAGTGCCCGAATTGCAATATTCCGCTTACCTATCACAAAGTCAACAATTGTATGATATGCCACTACTGTGGCTATACCGAAGAGTTTACCGGCAGGTGCAAGTCCTGCGGCTCAAAGTTTATCTACAGCTCGGGAACAGGCACACAGCGTATAGAAGATGAAATTTCAACCTTGTTTCCGTCCGCAAGAGTCCTCAGAATGGACGCGGATACAACAATGAGCAAGTTCTCCTATGAGAAGAATTTTGATAAGTTCAAAAACGGCGAATATGACATTATGGTCGGCACCCAGATGATAGCTAAAGGACTGGACTTTGAGAATGTGACTCTTGTCGGTGTTCTGATGATAGATAAATCGCTGTATGCAGGGGATTACCTCGGCTATGAAAAGACATTTTCGCTTATAACACAGGTGGTCGGAAGATGCGGCAGAGGTTCAAAAAAAGGAAGGGCGTATTTGCAGACCTTCTCCCCGGAGCATTATGTTCTCAATCTTGCGGCGGACCAGAATTACAATGAGTTTTTCAGGCAGGAATGCGAGATAAGAAAAGCGCTTCTTTTCCCGCCGTATTGCGATATATGTGAGATAGGACTTTCGGCAACGGAAGAGCATATATGCAAAAAAGGCGCAGACAGCTTTGTAAAGCTGTTTATGCAAAATCTTGAGGGTCACGGTATCCCGATAAGAGTGCTCGGTCCGTCAGCCTGCTCTGTTGCAAAAATAAACGGTAAGTTCCGCTACAGGATCATTATTAAATGCAAGAACAATAAGGAGTTCAGGTCGGTAATGCAGGCGACTCTGCTTGATGCATATAAGTCGCCGGCTCTTGATAAAGTAAGCTTCTTCGCCGATATGAACGGCGAGATCATATAAACAACAGAAAGGATTTTTGAAATGGCAAAGAGAATAATTGCTAAGGACGGCGATGAGTCGCTCAGAAAAAGATGCAAGGACGTTACTGTCTTTGATGATAAGCTTTGGACGATGCTTGATGATATGTATGAAACCATGCAGGAGGCAAGCGGCGTAGGTCTTGCCGCACCACAGATAAGCGTACTGAGAAGAGTGGTTGTTATCGATGTCGGCGATGATCACGGCAGAATCGAGCTTATAAACCCTGTTATAACCTCTATGAAAGGCAAGCAGCACGAGCTTGAGGGCTGTCTTTCAGTGCCGGGTATGTGGGGCTATGTTGAAAGACCCGCAAAGGTAAAGGTAAAGGCACAGGACAGATACGGCAAAGAATTTGATATAGAGGGTACAGAGCTTTTAGCGATAGCTCTTTGTCACGAAATAGATCACCTCAGCGGTATTTTGTTTACCGACAAGGCAGATGAACTGCTGACTTCCGAACAGCTTGAGGAACGTAAAAAGTAAGGGGGAAATCATTTGAACATAGTATTTATGGGTACTCCGGATTTTGCCGTATCGGCACTGGAGGAGTTACACAAGCATCATAATGTCATGGCTGTTTTCACTCAGCCCGACAAGCCTAAGAACAGAGGAAAGAAGATGCAGGCACCTCCCGTAAAGGAGTGCGCCGAAAAGTACGGTATCCCCGTATATCAGCCGCTTTCGCTCAGAAAGGGAGAGGATGCGGAAAAGTCGCTCGAACTGCTGAAAGAGCTTGCCCCGGATTGTATTGTGGTTGCGGCTTACGGTCAGCTTCTTCCGGAAAGCATTCTTGAACTTCCTAAGTATAAGTGCATAAACATACACGCCTCGCTTTTGCCAAAGTACAGAGGTGCCGCACCTATCCAGAAGTGCATCATAGACGGTGAAACTAAAAGCGGTGTCACAACAATGCTTATGGCAAAAGGGCTTGATACAGGTGATATGCTTATGAGCAGAACGGTTGAGATCGCTCCGGATATGACCGGCGGAGAGCTTCACGACAGCCTTGCGGCTACAGGCGGAGAGCTTATCGTGCAAACATTGAAGGCCTGCGAGGAGGGTACAATAAAGCCTGTACCTCAGGACGACAGTCTTTCTTGCTATGCAGGTATGATTTCAAAGGAAATGTGCAGGATAGATTTCTCGGAAAATGCAATTGATGTATATAATTTTATAAGAGGTATGTCGCCGTCACCTTGTGCGTATACTTTTATAGGAGAGAAAAGGCTTAAGGTGTATTTTGCGGTACTGACCGATATAACATCGGACAAGCCGTGCGGAACTGTAGTGAACGAAAATGACCTCACTGTAGTATGCGGCGATAAGAAATGTATAAGATTTACCGATGTTCAGGGAGAGGGCGGAAAGCGTATGAATACCGCAAGCTTTCTGAACGGCAACAAGCTGCAGCGTGACACTGTATTGAACTGATAGCGTCAAGCGGAAAGGAGAACGGATATGCCGGAATTTTTACTTTATTTACTGCTGATAGCAGCCTTTATCTTTTCTATATTTACCTCGGTCAATGTTAAAAGCACATTCAGAAAATACAACAGAATGCCGAGCTCAAGAGGAGTGTCGGCGGCAACGATAGCACGACAGATCCTTGACAGCAACGGACTTTATAATGTACAGGTTACAAGAGTATCGGGTGAGCTTACCGACCATTACGACCCGAGGACAAATACAGTAGCACTTTCTGCGCCGGTTTACGACAGCATTTCTGTAGGCGCTATAGGTGTTGCGGCTCATGAGGTCGGTCATGCGATCCAGTACGCCAAGAATTATACGCCTATAAAGATACGAATGGCGATACTGCCTGTGGCTCAGTTCGGGTCATCGGCGTGGATACTGTTTTTCATACTCGGTATAGTTTTCAATATCTCACTGCTCAGAGGCGTAGGCATCGGACTTTTTGCCGCAATAGTGCTGTTCCAGCTTATAACGCTTCCTGTTGAGTTCAACGCAAGCAGAAGAGCGCTTGCTACTATCAAGGATCAGGGCATACTGTTCGCTGAAGAGTACAAAGGCGCAAAGAAAACGCTTACAGCTGCTGCTATGACCTATGTAGCGTCACTTGCTGTAGCACTGTTACAGCTGTTAAGACTTATAGCAAGTTCAAGAAGAGATTGATTTGGAGAGATGAATGAAAACTGCCAGACAGATAACACTCGACCTGCTTATCCGTATGGATACGCAGGGTGCATACTCGAATATAATACTTGATCACGCATTTACATCAAGTGATGTTGATAAGCGTGATAAGGCGTTTTCTGCGGCGCTGTTTTATGGAGTGCTGGAACGCAGAATGACGCTCGACTATCTTATACGCTACTACTCGGGCATAGAATTTGATAAAATCAAAACAGCGGTAGTCGAAATACTCCGTATGGGGTTTTATCAGCTGTTGTTTATGAATTCTGTCCTGGACAGTGCGGCTGTAAACGAGTCGGTTGAATTATGTGAATATTGCAGATGCACACGCGCAAAAGGCTATGTAAACGCAATACTGCGTAGCTTTCTGTGCAATGAAAAGCAGATAGATTACGGCAATCTCAAAGACGAGGCTAAGCTGTCTATAGAATATTCCTGTCCCAAATGGCTTATAAAAAAGTGGAAAAACGAGCTTGGCGAGCAAAGGGCGATGCAGATGATACATTCAGGCTTCGGCAGACCTCCGATGTACGCCAGAGTTAATACGGTCAGATATTCTGTTGACGATGTGATATCGGAGCTTGCAAAAGACGGCATAACGGCAGTAAAGAATATGCTTATAGAAAATTGTATCGAGCTTTCCGCCACTAAGGGGATAGAGCAGAGCGTTGCACATAAAAAGGGAATGCTCCATATACAGGATATTTCTTCACAGATATGCTGTAAAATAGCCGCTCCGGTATTTAACGAAACAGTAGTGGATCTTTGCAGTGCACCCGGCGGAAAAACATTTACCTGTGCAGAGATGATGAACGACAGGGGCAGGATTTACAGCTATGATCTGTATGACGGCAAGGTTTCGGTTATTGCCAATACCGCAAAGCGGCTCGGACTTACCATAATCACAGCCGCTGAAAATGATGCTGCTAAATTTAATCCCGACATACCGAAAGCGGACAAGGTCATTTGTGATGTGCCGTGCTCCGGGCTTGGAGTGATCAGAAGGAAACCCGAGATAAAGTATAAGCCTATGAAATTACTTGAAACGCTTCCGGATACTCAGAGAAAAATAATAAATAATGCCGCAGAATATGTAAAGCCGGGCGGAACGTTGATATATTCGACCTGCACCGTAAGTAAAGCGGAGAATGACGACATTGTCGATGAATTTTTGGCGGAACACTGTGACTTTGTCCCGGTTGTAATTCCTCTTGGCGTAAAAGGTCTTGAAGAAAGCTATAAAAGAACGATGCTACCATGCGATATAAACGGTGACGGCTTCTTCACGGCAACTCTCAGAAAGGTGAAGTGACATACATCATATGGAAAAAATCGATATTCTTTCGCTCTCACAAGAAGAACTGGAAGAAAAAATACTCGATATAGGCGAAAAGAAATTCAGAGCTAAACAGATATATGACTGGCTACATAACGCTAAAGTAGAAGATTTTAGCAAAATGACCAATCTATCTGCACAACTCAGAGAAAAGCTCAACAATATTTTTTGGATAAACTTACTAAAAATTCAAAAAAGACTTGTATCTAACATAGATAATACGGTAAAATATCTTTATGGTTTGTCTGACGGAGAAAAAGTTGAAACCGTGCTTATGGAATACAAGCACGGAAACAGCATATGTATTTCAACTCAGGTCGGCTGTAAAATGGGCTGTAAGTTCTGTGCGTCTACAAAGGCGGGATTTGTACGAAACCTGCTCCCGAGCGAGATGCTTTTGCAGATCTACGAAAGTGAAAAGGACAGCGGACGCAAGATAAATCATGTGGTGCTTATGGGAATAGGTGAGCCGCTTGACAACTTTGACAACGTTGTAAAGTTTCTGAAGCTTTTATCGGCAAAGGATGATATGAGTCTTCGTCATGTTTCGGTGTCGACCTGCGGGCTTGTAGACAGAATATATGAGCTTGCGGATATGAAGCTCGGCATTACGCTTTCCGTTTCTCTCCATGCACCGACAAACGAGCTAAGAAGCTCGGTTATGCCCGTAAACAACAGATTTTCAATAGAAGAACTTATGAAAGCGTGCAAGTATTATTTCAATACTACCGGACGCAGGATAAGTTATGAGTTTGCATTGATAGACGGCGTGAATGACACACGCAAGTCGGCAGATGAGCTTCTTAAGCTGCTTAAGGGGCAGAACTGTCATGTCAATCTTATTCCGGTAAACGAAATCAAAGAAGGCGTATTCAGACGCAGTGCTTCTGTAGAAAAGTTCAGACAGATGCTGATCGACGGCGGACTTAACGCTACTGTCAGAAGGACGCTCGGTGCGGATATAAGCGCCGCCTGCGGACAATTAAGACGGGATAACAAGTAAAGTGATATCAAGGGAGAACCATTATATATGAAAGCTTACGCAAAGACCGATATCGGTAATTGTCGTGAAGAAAATCAGGATAACTATTGGATAGGCGAACTTGCAAACGATGCTGTCGCTGTAATTCTGTGTGACGGAATGGGAGGACAGAATGCCGGCGGCTACGCCAGTCTGACTACAGTTGACTTTATCAAGGACAGACTGATAAAGGGGTTCAGAAAGGACATAACCCGAAACCAGATAAGAAATCTGCTTATAACATCTGTTACTGCGGCAAACAGTGTGGTATATGATATGGCAAAGGCAGCTCCCGATAAAGCGGGAATGGGAACTACCTGTGTAGCCGGGATCATCTTCAATGAAAGGGCTTATATTATCAATGTCGGTGACAGCAGGTGTTATTTTTTCTTTGACGATAATATGCAGCAGGTCACAAAGGATCATACATATATCAGAAAGCTTGTAGAAAAAGGCATAATTACTTACGAGGAGAGTAAAACGCATCCCGACAGAAACCGAATTACAAAGGCAGTCGGAGCTCAACCTTTTATTACTCCCGATTATTTTGAGCTTGATGTTAAAAAGGACGATATGCTTCTTTTCTGCTCGGACGGACTGAGCTCCTATGCCGAGGATACTGAGATTGCTAACGTAATAGCAGCTTCTCCTGTTGCTAAGTGCTGTGATCAGCTTATAGATTATGTCAATAAACACGGCGGACGCGACAACGTGACCGTAGCCGTGGTTTCAATATAAAACGACTTACCGTATGGGTCGCACATTAAACTGATACGGAGAAACGGTGGATTTTATGGATAACAATATGGACAATATGATAGGCAGACGCCTTGACGGTCGTTATGAGCTGCTTGAGCTTATCGGAACGGGTGGAATGGCTGATATCTACAAGGCGAGGGATATTACCGAGGACAGAATAGTTGCCGTAAAGATCTTGAAGAACGAATTTGCAGGCAGCGAGGACTTCCTCAGACGTTTCAGAAACGAATCCAAGGCGATAGCTCTGCTTTCACACCCGAACATTGTAAAGATATACGATGTCGGCTTCAATGAGCAGATACAGTTTATCGTAATGGAGTACATAGACGGAATATCTCTTGCCGAGTACATCAAGCTTCAGGGTGTTCTCAAATGGAAAGATGCGGTATATTTTACCGTACAGATATTAAGAGCTTTACAGCACGCTCATGACAGAGGTATAGTTCACCGTGACATCAAGTCGCAGAATGTTATGATGCTTCCCGACGGTACAATAAAAGTCATGGATTTCGGTATAGCACGTTTTAACCGGGAAACCGACAAGACGTTATCGGAAAAGGCTATCGGTTCTGTTCACTATATCAGCCCTGAGCAGGCAAGAGGCGAGATGACCGATGAAAAGAGCGATATCTATTCTGTAGGCGTAATGCTCTATGAAATGCTGACAGGTCAGAAGCCTTTTGACGGTGAAACACCTGTAGCTATCGCGCTCCAGCATATGCAGACTCCGCCTAAGCCGCCGCGTGAGATAAATTCTTCTATCCCGGAGGGACTTGAAGAGATCACGCTCAAGGCTATGCAGAAAGAGCCCTCAATGCGTTATCAGACCGCAGGCGAGATGATAAACGATATAGAAGAGTTCAAGAAAGATCCCAGCATAGTGTTTGAATACAAATACTTCTCGGCTGACGGTTCAACAAAGTACTTTGATAAAGTGTCCGATCCCAATGCTCCCGAGCAGAATGCGGCAAATGATACACTATCCGAAAGCGAAGAGGAAGAGGATAACGATCTGTACGACGATGATGAAGATGATGAAGAGGTAGAAGAAAGACGTTCGCCGCTTTTACCTATACTTTTTGCAGTAGCGTCTGTTTTCGTAATAATGACCGCATGGCTGATATTCTCGATCGTTACGAAAAACCTTGGAACTACCAGCGGTACAACAGATGAAATGACCATGCCTAACATCATCGGTATGACACTAGATGACGTAAAGGAGAAATATCCCGATCTTAATCTTGATATCGACAGACAATATTCTACCGATTACAAGGAAAACGAAGTAATGGATCAGAAAACTCCCGCAGGAAGAACTATAAAGAAGAGCACAATAGTCAACATAGTTATCAGTAACGGTCCACAGAAGGTAGAGGTTGATGATTATGCAAACCTTTCTGCTCAGGATGCACAGATAAAGCTGGAGAAAAAGGGACTTAAACCAAAACTGGTTTACATCAATGATGATGAAGTTGCAAAGGATATTGTTATAAAGACAGAGCCGGCCGCACATTCTGAGGTATCTCAGGGTACGGTAGTAAAGGTATATGTAAGTAACGGTAAGCTTGTAAAGGCGGGAAATGTACCTAGGTTTTTGGGTGAGACAATTGAAGAAGCCCGCAAGGAGGCCGAGGACAAGAACCTCAAGCTCAAGGAAGTATCCGGCTCAAGCAATGAGTACAAGGAAGGCGAAGTAATAAAGCAGAGCATAGACGCTAACTCTGTAGTCAACGAAGATACTGAGATAGAGGTAACTGTCTGCGACGGTAAGGCTGTAAGCATCAAGACCGAGGTTTCGCTCGACCTGCCCTCAGACGTAACCGATACAGGTACATTCAAGTTCGAGTACTTCAAGGACGGTGTATCGTTCAAGGAAGAAGAACGTGATATGGCTGTAAATGCAGGCAAGACGATCACATTTGAGGTAAGCGGTTCAGAGCCTACAACATACACGATAAAGATCACTAACGTTGCAGACACATCACTCAGCGGCGTTCTTGCAGAAATAAACGTTGACTTTAAGAATGAAGATACAGAGCCCGATATAGCAAATTATAACAAGGATTTATTCAAAGAGCTTAAGTATAAGGAGCCGGAAACAACGATACCGGAAGAACCTTCGTCTGTTCCTGCTGTAGCCGTAAACGGCACTGTTTCACTTGATCTTCCGTCATCTGCTGTAAACACGGGTACATTTGTATTTACCTATACAGATACTGACGGTAATGTAGTAAAGGACAGCGAAACAAAGGATATGTCGCTTGCTGCCGGAAAAACAATCACATTTGATGTATCCGGTATGAGCAACGAAACAAAGGACTATATTATCAGGATTACAAATATCAAGGATGAAGAGCTTTCAGGTACTCTTGCGGAGATCCAGGTCGACTTTACTTCAGGCGAGGCAAAGCAAATTCTTAAATCCTACAATCAGGGTCTGTTCAATATACTCAAAGCAAGTGAACCGGCTACAGATGACAGTTCATCGGATGCTTCCTCAACGGATGCTCCGGCATCGGCAGATGAGCTATCATCTGAAGATATTTCAAGCGTTGATGTAACGGAATAATATGAGGTCTGCCTTTGGATAAACATAAATTTGAAGGCATTATAACAAAGGCTGTCGGCGGCAACTACTATGTAGATGTCTCCGACGGCGTTTTATGTTGTAATGCAAGGGGAGTATTCAGAAAAGAAAAAATATCGCCATGCGCAGGTGATAATGTAGTTGTATGCGTAGAGGAAAATTCCGTTCCGCTTATCACAGAGATTAAAGAGCGCAAAAATCATATAATCCGCCCGCCGCTTGCAAACCTGGACTGTGCATTGCTTGTAACATCGGCTGTTGATCCTGCACCTAACACACTTGTAACGGACAAGCTGATATCCATATTTGAAAGTAAGCATATAGAGCCGGTTATTGTGATAACAAAGCAGGACATATGTGACTGTGAAGATTTTGCTTTGATTTATCGTAATTGCGGATTTAAAGTATTCTATATGGAAAACAGCACCGGAAACGGAATAGATGAGATAAAAGAGTATCCGAGGCAAGATTTACGCGCTTATCGGAAACTCCGGTGTCGGAAAGTCCAGTCTGATGAATCATCTGTTCCCGGGACTTGAAAGAAGCACAGGCGATATCAGCAAAAAACTTGGCAGAGGACGGCACACAACAAGGCAGGTTGAGCTGTTCCGGCTTGACGGCGGCTATATTGCCGATACACCCGGCTTTTCAACGGTAGAGGTAAGCCGCTATGGATTTATTCCGAAAAATGAACTGCAATATTCTTTCAGGGAATTTGCAGAATATCTCAGCAAATGCCGTTTCAGAGACTGTGTTCATCTTAAAGAGA
>ERZ780083.747-NODE-747-length-12653-cov-6.386649_pt1 | contig 12653 bp, 10 predicted proteins | sample MGYA00511838_ERZ780083 | MGnify/ENA primary metagenome ERZ780083 (study PRJEB29588, sample SAMEA2152602) | human gut metagenome | biome: human gut; feature: human-associated habitat; material: faeces | place: Denmark | collected 2008/2010 ...
TGCACTACATCAAAATCCTTCCCGGTGACAAGGTAAAAGTGGAGATGTCCCCCTATGATTTGACGAAGGGGAGGATATCGTTCCGCTACAAATAGGGAACGGTTGCGGGAGGGACCGTAACGGATGGAACCCTGTCGTCTCTCTGCATGACGCGGAGCCCGTCGGAGCAGAAGAATAGGGACGGCGGGAGTCTGCGCGGTACGGCGAAAAGGTTCGCAATGCAATCCCTTACTATTGACAATTAGAAAGATGTTTCAAGATGAAAGTAAAAGCATCAATTAAAAAAAGAAGCGAGGACTGCAAGATTGTAAGGCGTAAGGGGAAACTCTACGTTATCTGCAAGAAAACTCCCAAGTACAAAATGCGCCAAGGCTAATTAAAATTAAAGAAAAGATTTATGGCACGTATAGTAGGTGTAGATTTACCCAAAAACAAACGCGGCGAAATAGGCCTTACCTATATCTACGGCATAGGCCGCAGCACTTCGCGCAGGATTCTCGATATGGCCGGCGTGGACCCCAACATGAAAGTACAGGATTGGAACGACGACCAGGTTGCAGCCATTCGTAACGCCATCGCCGAAAGCGGTATCAAGGTGGAGGGCGAATGCCGTTCGCAGGTACAGCTCAACATCAAACGTCTGATGGATATCGGTTGTTCCCGCGGCATCCGTCACCGTCTGGGTCTTCCCGTTCGCGGTCAGTCGACCAAGAACAACGCCCGCACCCGCAAGGGACGCAAGAAGACTGTCGCAAACAAGAAAAAGGCAACAAAGTAATCTTTAGAGAATTATGGCAAAGAAAACTGGAACAGTTAAGAAAAAGGTTGTTAAGGTCGGTGCCGTGGGTAACGCTTACGTACACTCCACTTTCAACAACGTGATCATCACCATCACCAACGAGGTGGGTGACGTCATCAGCTGGTCTTCGGCCGGTAAGATGGGTTTCCGTGGTTCGAAGAAGAATACTCCGTATGCCGCACAGACCGCTTCGGCCGACTGCGCGAAGGTCGCTTACGACATGGGCCTGCGCAAGGTGAAAGTGTATGTCAAGGGACCGGGTGCCGGTCGTGAGTCGGCCGTGCGCACCATCCACGGCGCAGGTATCGAGGTGATGGAGATCATCGACGTTACTCCGCTGCCGCACAACGGTTGCCGTGCTCCTAACCGCCGCCGCGTATAATCTGCGTCGGGGTAAGGAATATTTCTAAGGTTTTAAAAAAGTCAAAACAATGGGAAAATACATAGGACCAAAATCGAAGATCGCCAGAAAGTTCGGCGAAGCTATTTACGGTGCGGACAAGGTGCTCGAAAAGCGCAACTTTCCTCCCGGACAGCACGGTCTGGCGCGTAAGCGCAAGAAAGTGTCGGAGTACGGCACGCAGTTGAGCGAAAAACAGAAAGCCAAGTATACGTACGGTCTGCTGGAGAAGCAGTTCGCACGCACGTACGATCAGGCGGCCCGTATGGGCGGCATCACGGGCGAGAACCTGCTGAAGCTGCTCGAATGCCGTCTGGACAACGTTGTTTACCGCTTGGGTATCGCCCCGACGCGTGCAGCTGCCCGCCAGCTCGTTTCGCACTGCCATATTTGTGTGAACGGCAACGTCGTGAACATTCCTTCGTACTCGCTGCGTGCGGGTGACGTCGTGTCGGTTCGCGAGAAGTCGAAGAGTCTGGAAGTGATTTCGGCATCTCTGGCCGGCGGTTCGAAGAGCCGCTACGCTTGGCTTGAGTGGGATAACGCCTCGATGAGCGGCAAGTTCCTGCAGAAGCCTGAGCGCGAGGAGATTCCTGAAAACATCAAGGAGCAGCTCATCGTCGAGTTGTACTCGAAGTAGTAATCAAACAAATTCAAATATATTATGGCAATATTAGCATTCCAGAAACCTGAAAAGGTTATTATGCTTGAATCCACTTCATCGTTCGGAAAGTTCGAGTTCCGGCCGCTGGAGCCCGGATTCGGTATGACTGTCGGTAACGCTTTGCGTCGTATTCTGCTCTCTTCGCTGGAGGGTTACGCAATCACGACTGTCAAGGTAGCCGGTGTCGACCACGAGTTTGCCGCTATCCCCGGCGTGATGGAGGATATGTTGAAAATCATCCTCAATCTGAAGCAGGTTCGTTTTATCCGCACAGTCGATAATCAGGATGCCGAGAAGGTCTCCATTAACGTTGCGGGTGTGACGGAGCTGACTGCCGGATATATCTCGAATTACCTCTCGTTCTTCAAGGTTTTGAACCCCGATCTGGTGATCTGCCACCTCGCGCCCGGCACGAAGATGCAGATGACGCTGACCATCGGCAAGGGCCGCGGCTACGTACCCGCCGAGGAGAATACTCCCGCCGAGTGCGAGTTCGGAACGCTTCCGATCGACTCGATCTTCACCCCGATCAAGAACGTGAAGTATTCCATCGAAAACTATCGTGTCGAGCAGAAGACCGACTACGAGAAATTGAATTTGGAAATTACTACCGACGGGTCGATTCACCCCAAGGAGGCTCTGAAAGAGGCCGCGAAGATTCTCATCCAGCACTTCATGCTCTTCTCCGACGAGAAGATCACCGTCAACATGGAAGACACCAACGGCGCCGAAGAGTTCGATGAGGATATCCTCCACATGCGTCAGCTGCTGAAGACCAAGCTCTCGGATCAGGACCTGAGCGTCCGTGCCCTGAACTGTCTGAAAGCCGCCGACGTGGATACGGTGGGGGACCTCGTGAAGCTCAACCGCAACGACCTGCTGAAGTTCCGCAACTTCGGCAAGAAGTCTTTGACGGAGCTTGACGAGCTGCTGACCTCGCTCAACCTTAAGTTCGGTATGGACGTATCAATCTACAAACTTGACAAAGATTAATTATGAGACACAATAAGAATTTTAACCACCTTGGCCGTCAGGCGGGACACCGCAAAGCGTTGATGTCGAATATGGCTTCGTCGCTCATCCTGCACAAGCGTATCGAGACCACCGTTGCCAAAGCCAAGGCCGTTCGCCAGTTCATCGAACCGCTGGTGACCAAGTCGAAGGACGACACGACGCACTCGCGCCGTATCGTTTTCTCGTACCTCAAGCAGAAAGAGGCCGTAACCGAGTTGTTCCGCACCATCGCGCCGAAGATCGCCGATCGTCCGGGCGGTTACACCCGCATCCTGAAGACCGGTTTCCGTCTGGGCGACGCTGCCGACATGTGCATCATCGAGTTCGTCGATTTCAACGACGCTTACACGCTGGGCATCGCTCCCGCAGCCGCAGCCGAGGCTAAACCCAAGACGCGCCGTTCGCGCAAACCCGCAGCGAAAAAGACCGACGCTGTCGAGGAGGCTACCGTTGTCGAGGGCGAAGCCAAGAAAGCCGCACCCAAGAAGGCCGCTGCTCCGAAGGCTGCGAAACCGGCCGCTCCCAAAGCTGCCAAGGTTGCCGCTCCGAAGGTTGCCAAGAAGACCAACGTGGGCAAGAAAATGTAGTTTTCCGTTTAATCGGAAAACGATCGGAAAATCCGGATACCCCGATGGGTGTCCGGATTTTTGTCGTTTGTGCGGGTGAATCTGTCGTTTATGCGAAGGATTTGTCGTTCGGCGGAAAGATTCGTTGTCGTGCGGGAGGAGTGCGGCGGATGGTTTGTCCGTTACTCCTGCCGGCGGGCGGAAACTTTGCCGGTTCGGAGACATTCTCTTGTCCCTTGTCCGTCCGTCGTCCGGCTGCCGAGGGCCTATTGGCGGTTCAGCCTATGGGTGAAGGCCGGATAGACGAGGCCCGTGTAATTCGCTTTGGCGGATTCGATCGTGGCCGTCGTACCGTCGTAGGTGTCCGTGAAGGAGACTTCGTAGAGGAAACAGCCGCGGTAACGGTTGTTTTTCAGCAGTTCGTAATAGAACTCTCCCCAGTCGATCAGTCCTCCGTCGTAAGGCTGCAGGTGCTTGTCCAGCGTGCCGGATTGCCCTTCGGCGCCGGGATTCTGCTGGATGTGCAGCGTGCCGAGGCGTGTGCCGAGCTTTCGGAGTATGGCGACGGCGTCGCCGTTTCTGGTCGGATTGATATACGACCCGTTCAGCGGAATCAGGGCGTGGCCCGTATCGAGGCAGACGCGCACCTGCTCCAGCCCCTCGCCGCTGAGCAGGGCGAGCATCGTTTCGGCATCGTAGGCGACGCTTCGGGGACAGTTTTCCACGCAGAGAATCGTGTGCAGGCCGTACGTCGAATTGCAGGACGCGATGTGGGTCTGTAATTCCCTGAGCGATTTCCGGCTCTGGACCTTGCGTGCCGCGAAGTCGTTTCCGGTGGTGAGTATCGTGCCGGTGGAGGGGTGAATTACGAAATGCTTGGGCGACATGTGTTTCATGACGCTGGTTATCACGGCTTTGAGTTTCGCTACGGCCGTGGTGCGGGCCGTTTCGTCGGTCGCCGAGATGTCGTATGTCCGGTAGGGCAGATGGACGCCCCACAGTTTTGCCGCGGCGGAGCCGATTGCCGCTCCCGCCTCGGAAAACAGTGCGTCGAGTTTCGCGTCGGTCATTCCTTCGGCGAAGACGGTGGCGTCCTGCGCCATGATGTCGATGCACATGCCGGCCGCCGCGGCGCGTTTGCAGTTGGTCGTGTTGACCTGTTTGAGTGTAATCAGTTTGCCCGGTTTGAGTTGCAGCCGGAAGATGTCGTTGTTCGGGGCGCCCAACGCCGTCGTCGGTTCGACGACGGTGATTTTGCCGTCGCCCGTTTCCGGACCCTTGTCGTCGGAGCCTCCGCAGTTGCAGAGGAGCGCGGCGGCCAGCAGCGGAAGTATCCGCGTTTTTTTCATTTTGCAGGAGGTTGATTGTAAACGATCGGCGGGCGGGGGATTGTCCCTCCGCCCGCCGGATCGTGTGAAAGTGTTCGTTTAGTTTTTCCTGACAACGATGTTGTCCAGACAGATACGGCCGTTGGCGCTGGTAGATCCTGCTCCTGTCGTATCCCAGCATATCTGGGTTTCCGCCGTCGCGCCTTCGATGGTTATCGAGAAATTGGACCATTTCTTCAAGGCCTCGTTTCCGTGTTTGGGGCAGTGCGCCGATGTGATATTGATCGACTTGCCGCCGCTTTCCGGAGCGATCGATGCGGCCGAACCGCTGCCTTCGACGACCACTTGCGCCGAAGCGATTGTTCCGGCATTCAGTACTTTGACGGGAATGTCGTGTTCCGATGCAAACCGGACGGCGTCGAATGTGACGGTGACGGTCGATGCCGCGGTCAGTTTTGACAGTTTGGGCGTGGTCAGCACTCCGTAATACATATTCGAACCCGAAGCCGAATTGGAGAGACGGACATATCCCGGAAACTCATAACAGTATTTGATGCCCCAATCCGTCAGTCCCCGGTTTGCGAGATAGGCCGGTGCCGCATCCTTGTCGGAACTGATGTTTATGCCGAACGTCGTGTAACTTGCAGTAGCCGTGGCAGGTTCGGTGCCGTCGATGGCCGCAGGACTCGTGGATGCCAGTTTTCTGCCGCTGCTTGCCACTTTCCCCGTCTGGATCCAGTCGCCTCCGTATACCATCAGATCGAAATACTGTTCCAGAATGATCGACGGATCTTCGTTCTCGACGAGTTTCAGACGATAGCGCGGAGTCTTGTCGGCGTTGGTGCAGTCGATCTCGACGTCTATTTTGCAGGTCGATCCCGAAACATTGACCCAGAATTTATTTATATCAGCATCTTCGGTCTTGGCCGTCATTTGTCCGAGACTTTCCCGCACGTAGTATACGGCTGCCGGGTAGGTGTAGAACGGGACGGTCGCATAAACGCTGTTTACGGTTCCGATGCCGCCGTTGCCGCTGTAAGCGGTGAACCCGTAAGGCGTGTTCTCAATCAGGATGGTGATGTCGTCCGAGGCCTTGCAGGTGATCGCAGCGGTATAGATGCCGGATTCCGACTCTTTGAGTTCGTACAGGCTTCCGTCGGAAGTCCTTGCCCATACGCCCTCCGAAGTGTCGATCAGCTGGAACGGAAGCGTAAGTTCCTCCGAATCCTCCGAATCGGGCAGTTGGCCCTTGGCGTATATGGTAAAGGTGTTTTTCGCTTCCGGATCGAATCCGCTCTTGGTGATTTTCAATACGTCGGCTCCGACTTCGGTCCATTGCGTCTCGTCGTTGAATTTGTAGGCATAGCCGATGGCGCCTTTGACGGCTTGCCATGTGACGACGACCTCGTCTGCGGATTCGCCTCTGGTGCATGACGGGGCCGGGGTCGGAAGCGTCGGGTCGATGTCGAAATCGACGGTGCGTTCGGCCGAGTCGGTCGTGTGTCCCTGATTGCCGACGGCATAGATGCGGAACGTATGCGAACCGCGCGAAAGTCGGGTCAGTTTCAGGGTTGTGGTCGCTGCGTCGACGGTCGTGTATTCGGTGGAGTTGTCCAAAGCATAGGCATAGCCTTCCGTTTTTGTGACGGCATCCCATTTGAAAGAGGCGGTCGCCAACTCGGTCGTAACCGCAAGTTTTTTGGGGCTGACCAGCTCGATGCTCATGACCTCGTCGTCCGACGATTCGCACGAACTCAGGCCGAGCGCCAGAAGCAGGCAGGGGAATAATAATAACTTTTTCATATAGGTTCGGTTCTTAGTCTGTTTTTAATAATCCAGATGGTATATGCCGGGATGCGAATCGGGGTCGGTGAAGACCGTCTGTTCGTATTTGTTGCCGAAGCGGTCGATCGCTTCGACTTTCACGTCCGCATCGGCATTCGTCAGCGTGTAGTAGAACATATGATCCGTGGCCTTGTTGTAGCTGCTGCTGTTGTTCAGGATGCCGATGTGGTAGGCCACTGTCCATGCGTCCTTGTCCGAATACTGGGTCATGGTGCCGGTTTTCGCGCCGTTTTCATAGACATTGACGGTCCAAGCGGGGTCCCAGTTCCAGATGTTCGCGACGATCTGGCCGGCGTTTTTCTTCGAGAAGTAGTACGAAGCGTCGCCGCCGCCGGTGAATTTGTCGGACCCGCGGTAGAGCCGGATCTGGAAATCTTCGCCGTGCTGCACCGATTTGTAGTTCCACTCCTTCATCGCGGCGCCTTCGATGCGGTAGATGCCGAAGCCGATGGGCGTGCCTTCGGTGCAGACGGTCGAACGCCACCATGCGCCGCAGGAGGTGCCCGTGACATGCTCGAAGATCTCCTTGCCGTTCTTGGTGTGGATGTGGTTGATGTTCGAGTGGGTGTGGGCCGACATGATCGTTGCGTATTTGTACTGCGAGAGCAGCTCCAGCACTTCGTCGTAGTAGGCGTATTTGCTGTTGCGGAAGGGAATGTGAACGCACAGGATCACCATTTTATCCTTCGGAACATAGCTCAGGTCCTGCTTCAGCCACTCGTATTGCTCGGCGCTGAAACCGCCGGTGTAACCTGCGCTCTCCTGACATTCGTGGATGATGTTGTCCATCGATACGATATGCACGTCGCCGCGGTTGAACGAATAGTCCACCGGACCGAAGAAGCTTTCGTATTTCGCGCGGGCCTCCTTCTCGTTGGCCGTCGGGAATTCGTGGTCGTGGTTGCCGATGGTCGAGAATACGGGGATTCCCGTCTGTTCGGGCTGCAGGGCCACCACCATGTTGCTGTAGAGCGCCCATTTGTTGTTCACCAAGTCGCCGAGGTGGATGGCGTAGCACGGGATGTCGGCCGCGGCGGAATACTCCCGGATGTCCTTGGCCGCTTCGCGCTTGAACCGGACGGCGTGCGCCGCCTCGTTGATCTGGGGGTCGCCGATGCAGATCAGGTCGAACCGGGTTTCGGGAGCGTCCAGCGCCGTCAGCGTGAAGTCGTAGCGGGCGGTTTCCGGTTTGAGTTTGGTGAAGAATTTGGGCAGTTTGTAGGTCTTGTGCATGTTGACCTTGTAGCCCGAAGGCAGGGAGTAGAAGACGAAGCCCGATTCCGCGTTGCGGGTCAGCACATACTGGCCCTCGGCGTCGGTCTGCGTGCAGGTGAAGCCGTCGCTTACGACAACCCCCGGAACGGGGTTGCCGTTTGCGTCCGTGACATATCCGTAGGTGTCGCCGCCGTCGGGAACGATCTCTCCGCCGTTTCCGCCGTTATTGTCATTGCCGTCGCTGTCCGAGCAGGCCGCGAAAACCGCGATCGAGCAGAAGAGAAGCAGCAGTCTGTATAGCCGTTGTATCATGGTGTGTTTGTTTTTATTGTTATTCCTCGATTGAATGGCCGGCATAACCGGGGTTCTGGGTTATCAGCGGATTGGCGATGCGCTCGTCCTCCGGAATGGGCCACAGGGCGTCTTTCATCGGGTCGTAGGACATCGTGATGAATCTGCGCAGGTTCATATCCTTGCCGTCGAACGTCTGGCCGTTGTAGGTTACGTGCCAGTCGGAGTCGATCGTCGGTACGGCGTTCGATACCGAACCGTCGAGAGCCGGTGCGTAGAGCGTCCCGGAGATGACCGATTCGGCCATATCCCAGCGGCGGATGTCGAACCAGCGGAAACCCTCGTTGCAGAGTTCGACCATACGCTCGTAGCGCAGCGCCGAACGCAGGCCGTCGCGGCTGAGGTTTTCACCGAGACCGGGCATGTGTGCGCGGCTGCGGATCGTTTCGATGTCGGCTTTGGCGACGCTGAGGTCGCCGCCGTTCCACTCGATGTTGGCTTCGGCGCGGATCAGATAAAGCTCGGCCAGACGCATCAGCGGATAGCTCAGCACGCATACCGAGCTGGTGCCGAATGCATTGTTGTATTTGTACTCCTGAATGTCGAGGTATTTGCGCCACAAGTAACCGCACGGGCCTTTCGAACCGTTGGCGCCGTATTCCGATTTGCTGCCGTAGGCTTCCGAGTTTGCGACGTCTACGCCTTCTTCTTTGTCATTGTAGTTCTTGATGGTCTGGGCGGAAGGATTGGTCTCGAACTGCATGCCCAGTACGCGGGAACCCGGACGTACGCAGAAGAGATCGAGACGCGGGTCGCGGTTCTTCCACGGATTCTGGTAATCGAACAGGGGCGATTCCACGATCGACTTGCCGTCCGTGCACTGGATGGCGTCGAGGAAAGCCTGCGTCGGGCTGAAGTAGGAGCAGCCGCCTGCGATACGCGGCGCCGCATAATAGCCGGCATTGTGCTGGTTGCTGGAGATCGCCGTATTGTACTGCAAGGCCCAAATCCATTCGTCGCTGTTCTTGTGACCGTTGATGCCGAACAGGTTGGAGGGAGTGGGTTCGCCCTTCGTGTGGTCTTCGCCGCAGTAGCGGATGTCGTATGCCTGAAGGGAATATCCGCCCTCTTCGGCCAGTTTCAGCGCTTTGTCGGCATAATAGGCCGCCTCTTCGTAATATTTCCAGTTCAGACAGATGCGGGCTTTGAGTCCGTAGGCGCCTGCGCGTCCCAGACGTGCCGATCCGTAGCTGTTCTTGTTGTGGCGGATCGGCAGAAAGTCGAGCATTTCGTCCGCAAGATCTTCGTTGAGAATCCGTGAAATCACCTCTTCTTTCGGCGTGCGCGTGTAGGTGTCGCCCAATTTCAGGGTGTGGTCGATGTAGGGGATGTCGCCGTAAAGCTGGCAGCCCCAGTCGTAGAGGAAGGAGCGGACGAGCAGCAGCTCGGCTTTATACATATTGTACTCCTGCTCGCTCATCAGCTCGCGGACGTTGTCGATGCCGTCCAGTACGAGATTGGCGCGGGCTGCGGTTTTGTAGATTTGGGTGTAGACTTTGGTCACCCATGCGTTCGAAGGCGGGAGTTTCGACTGCTGCTGGTAGTTGTAGTTGGCGGCGTTCAGACGCGATGCGCCGATGTCGGAAGCATTGTCCTGAATGCCGGGGAACGGCGTCGAGGATGCGTCGATCAGGGTAAGGCCCTTGTAGGTCGCGAAGACGCCCGCTTCCACCTCCGATTTCGTAGCCGGGAACGTGGACGCATTCGGACCGTTGAGATATGCTTTGTCGAGCGAGCAGCCCGTGATGAAGAGACTGCAGAGCGCTATGCCGGTGATTATTTTGTTTTTCATGGTTGTAATGCGTTAAAATTTGAGTTCGAGTCCGACCGTAACGATCTTTACCTGCGGATAGTTGTTCGCCGAGCCGAGTTTCACGACGTCGAAGTCGCCGCTCGAATCGCCTCCGTAACCCACCTCAGGGTCGTAGCCGTCCCAGAAGTTGGTGACCGTGAAGAGGTTCTGCGCATTGACGTAAAGATAGGCCGAATTGAGACCGATCCGGTGCATCCACGACTTGGGCAGTTCGTAGCCCAGCTGGATGTTCTTCAGGCGGAGGTAAGCGGCGCTTTTCATCCAGAACGACGAGTCGTACCAGTTGTTTTTGTTCGCACTCGTCAGACGCGGAGTCTTGCCGTTGGGATTCTCTGCGCTCGCCCAGTCGAGGTGCTCCTTGCGGAACGTACCGCCTTGGTTGCTGGGCATTACGTAATAGGTGTTCAGATAACCGTCCGTTTTGCCGACGCCTTGGAACAGCAGACCCAGACGCAGCCCTTTCCAGCCGAAGTTCAGGTTCAGGCTGTAGGTGTAGCGGGGGATCGTGCTGCCGACGATGTCTTTGTCGTTCTCGTCGATCGAGTTGTTGCCGTCGATGTCGGCATAGCGGATGTCGCCGATCTGGACGGTTTCCTTGAACTGCGGGCAGTTGGCGTTGACCCAGTCGGCCTCCTCCTGCGTGCGGATGATGCCGAGACTTTTCAGCGCATAGATGCTGCCGATGGAATAACCCTCCTGATTGCGCAGCACGCCGCTGGTCGAGGTCTTGCCGCGCATGTCGAGGATTTCGTTCTTGACGTCGGACAGGTTGGCCTGCACGCCGAACGAGAAGTCGCGCCACTGGTTGTTGTAACCCACGCTTACCTCCCAGCCCGTGTTGCGGACCTTACCCGCATTCTGGTAGGGAGCGTTGAGACCGATGCCGAGGGGCATGTCGAGTTTCATCAGAATGTCCTTGGTCTCCTTGCGGTACCAGTCGGCCGTGATGTTGAGCTTGTTGAAAAGCGAGAAATCCACGCCGACGTCGAGCATCGTGGTGGTTTCCCATTTAATGTCGGGGTTGGCCAGCGTGTTGAGGGTGACGAGCGAGTAGATATTGTCGTTCATCGAGATTTGTCCCATCGCGAGGTTCTGCGTGGTGGGATAGTAGCTGGCTGCGTCGCCGCCGGCAAGGTTCTGGTTGCCGAGCGTACCGTACGATGCGCGGAGTTTCAATCCGTCGATTATGTGCTTGACATCCTGCATGAACGGCTCCTCGGAGATGCGCCATGCACCCGATACCGAGGGGAAGTAGCCCCAGCGGTTCGATTTGTTGAAGCGCGACGATCCGTCGATACGCAGGTTGGCCTCCAGCAGGTAGCGCTCCTTGTAGTTGTAGTTCAGACGGCCGAAGTAGGACTGTATGGCCCACTCGTAACGGCGGCCGGAGTTGTCCATGTTGTCGATTTCGCCTACGTCGATCTGGTCGTAGTTGTAATTGAAGACCTGACGGTAGGCCATCAGGTATTTATAGTCGTACGTGTTGCGCTCGGCGCCGAGAATCAGTTTCAGGTCGTGGCCGCTGAAGTTGTGCTTGAAGGTAGCCAGAAAGTTGTAGTTGCCGTAGAAAGCGCGCGAACCCGATTCGGTGAGGGTGGCATAGGAAGCGGAGGTCAGCGTCGAGGTGCCTTTGTAGTCCTGATAGGTCGTAACGGGCTTCTTCCAGTTGTGGCGGTTGGTGGTCGTATAGCGCGGCGCCAGCATACCCTGCAGGGAGAGCCATTTTGCAGGCTCGTAGGTCAGCGTGATGGCTCCCGAAAGCCGTATGGTGTTGGTGTTGTTGCTGCCGCCGTAAAGCATCAGGGCTACGGGGTTCATGCCCTGCATTCCCAGACCGTTGTAAAGACCGGTCGAAAATTGGTTGGGAATGTCGGCCGGACGGGTGTTCATGTAGTTGAAGATCGTGCTCTGATAGGGCGAGGCCTTGCGGTCGTCGTTCGAGAACGAAAGGTCGAGTTTCATCGACAGTTTGTCGTTGAACTTGACGTCGGCGTTGTTGCGGAACGTGTAACGCTGGAAGTCCGCATTTTTGATGATGCCTTCCTGATCCACGTATCCCAGCGTGGTGAGCATGCGTACGCGCTCGCTGCCCACGCTGAGCGAAACATTGTGGCTGTGGGTGAAGCCCGAACCGGTCAGCACGGCGTCCTGCCAGTCCGTATTGGGATAAAGATCCGGGTCCTTGCCCCAGTTTTTGCGGTATAGCGCCATATCCTCGTCGTTGTAATCGGGAATGGGGGTGCTGCCCGGCTTTTCGCCGTTGAGGTCCACGCCGTCGTTGAGGTACATGGCGCGTGTCAGCTCGCGGAATTCGAGCGCATTGACCATGTCGGGCAGGTCGGTCGGCGACTGCCAGCCCACATAGCCCTTATAGGTGATGGAGAACCGCTCCTTCGAACCGCGCTTGGTCGTGACGAGGATCACGCCGTTGGCGGCGCGCGAACCGTAGATGGAGGAGGACGCGGCGTCCTTGAGGATGGAGATGGATTCGATCAGGTTGGGATCGACGCTGTCCAGACTGCCCTCGATGCCGTCGATGAGCACCAGCGGCGAGGTCGAGCTGCCGCCGAAGGAGTTGATGCCGCGGATGCGGATCGCGCCGCCGTCATCGCCCGGTGCGCCCGACTGCGTGGGGACGGTGACGCCCGGAGCCGTGCC
>ERZ780083.748-NODE-748-length-12651-cov-5.546523_pt1 | contig 12651 bp, 10 predicted proteins | sample MGYA00511838_ERZ780083 | MGnify/ENA primary metagenome ERZ780083 (study PRJEB29588, sample SAMEA2152602) | human gut metagenome | biome: human gut; feature: human-associated habitat; material: faeces | place: Denmark | collected 2008/2010 ...
AATATCCGCCTTCGGTCTTTAACTATTTCTCAGCTGTTTCCCGATTGCGGATGCAAAGGTAGTGCTTTTTTCTAAACTTCCAAAAGTTTTCTATACTTTTTATAGCACTTTTATTACATTATTTCATCAATTTCCTCATAATCAATACAAACCAAAAGTTTTTTTAATTACCATCAGGACATGCGATCACGATAGTCCTCATACCGGAAGTCTTTATATACTTCCAATGTATTATCTGTATGCCAAATAGCGATAGAAGGGTGATGGATTCCATTAAACATATTTGTTTTTACCATAGTGTAATGAATCATATCTTCCAGAACAATGCGTTCTCCTACCTGTAACGGATGGTCAAAACGCCAGCTACCCATATAGTCGCCACTTAAACAACTGTTTCCACCCAAACGGTAGATATTCTCTTCCGTTAAAGCTGTTTTTATCGCATCGACAGGTAAAGCTTCGGCACCACGCACTGCCGGCTGATAGGGCATTTCAAGACAATCGGGCATGTGACAAGTAAAACTAACATCCAGAATCGCAGTTTTTATCCCCCGGTTTTCCACTATATCGACAACAGAAGCGACCAAAGGTCCGGTCTGCCAAGTAAAAGCCGAACCCGGTTCTAAAATAATCTCCAAATGAGGATAACGGGCTTTCAATCCTTTTAATAAAGAAATAAGATGCTCCGTATCATAATCTTTACGTGTCATCAAATGACCACCACCCAGATTCAGCCATTTTATCTGCGGGAACCAATAAGAGAATTTTTCTTCCAAATGCTTAAGCGTACGTTCCAGTTCGTAAGAAGAAGACTCACAGTGTCAGTGGCAATGAAACCCTTCAATACCCTGCGGCAAGGTTTCAGTCAGTAAATCTGCCGTTATGCCGAAACGGGTTCCGGGAGCACAAGGATTATATAACTCTGTTTCTACTTCTGAATATTCAGGATTGATACGAATACCACAGGAAATTCCACTTCCTTCCTTTACCACCGCAGGATAGAAACGGCAGAATTGTGACAAAGAATTAAAGGTTATATGACTACTACAACGCATGATTTCCGAGAAATCAGCCTCCGTATAGGCAGGAGAATAGGTATGAGCTTTACTGCCGAACTCTTCCAGTGCCAATCGCGCTTCATATACGGAACTCGCCGTAGAATGCTCGACATATTCCCTAAAAATAGGAAATGAGCGCCACATAGCAAACGATTTAAAGGCCAGAATAATTTCCACCCCGGCACGATCGGCAACACTTTTTATCAGCGTGAGGTTTTTTCTCAATAATTCTTCATCCATAATATAGCATGGAGAAGGGAAATGATCAAAATCTATCATATTTTCTTTTTTATCCGATTATTTTAAAACGGGCAAAGCGCAATAAAAGTTGCTTGTCACCCGCATTCTTGAAACGAATGGTAGCTTTAGCATTATCCCCTTCACCTTCCACTTTCACAACTTCTCCCAGACCAAAACGTTCGTGCTCGATCAATTGTCCGGGGTGTACTGCCATTGCAGAAGCAGGAACCGATGAAGAAGCAGGAGTTGATGAAGTCACCCGCTTCAGGTTGCGCGGAACGCTCGGAGCAATCATCTGCTGTTTAGGACGCTGAGGAGTTTCTTTTTCCTTATTATAAAATGATTCGCGTACATGGGGTGAACGAGAGAAACCAGTGCTATTCTCCCGACGAAATGCCCCGGACTCATCATCAATCTTATTACTAAGCCCTGCCTCCTGGGGCAAACGCAGAAAACGAATATCTATATCCTTCAGGAAGCGACTAGGACTGCCAAATTCCATTTTTCCATAGCGAAAACGGGTACGGGCATATGACAGAAAACAATGTTCTTCTGCACGGGTAATGGCCACATAGAACAAACGTCTTTCCTCTTCTAACGCACGGGGTGAATCCCCTACCATACCACTGGGAAAAAGATTTTCTTCCATTCCCACCACAAATACATTCCTAAACTCCAATCCTTTGGCAGAATGGACAGTCATAAGCGTAATTTTCTCATCATCTCCATCTTTATCTGAGTCCTGATCTGTCAACAGTGAGACCTCCGAAAGAAAATCAGTCAACGATATATTAGGATTACCTTCTTCCAAACGCATCGCACAAAAATCACTCATACCATTGACCAACTCCTCGATATTCTCCTTACGACTAAGGTTCTCCAGAGAATTATCCTGGCAGACATCATTAATAATACCGGATTGACGGATAATTTCCGTACCAATTTCATAAGCATTTTTATCCACTACACCTTCCAGAAATCCTGAAATCAAATCGCGGAAAATCTGTAATTTGGAATGTGTACCCTTATTGAAATTCAGCCCATATGTCAACGGTTCGCATAACACAGTCCAAAGACTGACACCATTCTCAGTAGCTGCAGTAATGATCTTCCCCACTGTCGTATCACCAATACCACGAGCCGGATAGTTAATAATCCGCTTAAATGCTTCTTCATCATTCGGATTAACAACCAACCGGAAATAAGCTATCACATCCTTAATCTCCTTACGTTGATAAAAGGATAATCCACCGTAAATACGGTATGGCATACCCCGCTTACGCATTGCTTCCTCAAAGACACGACTCTGCGCATTGGTACGGTAAAGTATAGCAAAATCCGAATAGGGATAATGCTCCGAGCGACGAAGTTCCGCAATCTTATTGACTACAATATCTCCCTCTTCCACATCACTGTATGCCTGAAACACACCAATGGCTTCCCCTTTCTCTTTCTCCGAAAAAACCTCCTTACGTATTTGCCTCTCATTCTTCTCAATCAAACTATTCGCCGCACAAACAATAGTTTGTGTAGACCGATAATTTTGTTCCAGTTTAAAGACTTTTGTATTGGGATATATTTTAGTAAAGTATAATATATTATCAATATCAGCTCCCCGGAAAGAGTAAATACTCTGGGCATCATCTCCTACCACACAAACATGCTGATGATCTTTTGCCAACTGTAATACAATGCTATGCTGAGCATAATTAGTATCCTGATACTCATCTACCAGAATATAGCGAAACTGTTCCTGATAACGCGCTAACACTTCCGGATGATCCCTGAACAGTATAAAAGTATAAAAAAGTAAATCATCAAAATCCATTGCATCCGCCTGCCTGCAACGATCCCAATAGCGATGATAAATATCACGTATTGCAGGCATCTTAGCTGCACAATCGCCCTCATATGCCTCTTTATTGGATGCATACGCCGCAGGTGAAACTAAATGATTTTTCGCATTGGATATACGTGCCTGTACATTCCCCGGTTTATACGCTTTCTCATCCAAGCCCATTTCTTTTATAATAGAACGCATCAGACTCTTACTGTCCGCCGTATCATAAATGGTAAACTGTGAAGTAAAACCTATATTTACGGCTTCCACATGCAAAATACGCAAAAATATGGAATGGAATGTGCCCATCCATAAATGACGTGCCCGCTGGTCTCCTACCTGCCGGGCAATACGCTCTTTCATTTCACGGGCAGCTTTATTAGTAAAAGTTAAAGCCAATATATTCCATGGCTGATAACCATTCTCTAACAAATAGGCTATTTTATAGGTCAGCACCCGCGTCTTACCGGAACCAGCACCGGCTATAACCAGTGACGGGCCCTCGTTGTATAGCACTGCTGCGCGCTGTCCTTCATTCAGTTCTTCGATATAATTCGTATTCATGTATGCAAAATTAAGGGATTCTTTTTAGATTCATACAATGTATACGAACTAAAATAATTAAGATAGCATATTACATTTCAGAAAACAGTCCATAAGTCACTGTTTATTATGCACTTCCACAACAAGTCATTCTACATCTTCAAAAAGTTTTATAGATATGGAAGAACATTTATTGGATATCAAACGTTATATTAACAGAAACATAATTCAAGACAAATTATGAATACATTATTAACATCTTTAATGCTTATAATTATGACATACGAAATGCCTAAACTTCCATATGCAAACAATGCGTTGGAACCTGTAATCAGTCAGCAAACTATAGATTACCACTACGGTAAGCACTTACAAACATACGTAAATAACCTCAATAACCTGGTTCCGGGTACAGAGTATGAAAATAAAGATTTAGTAACCATAGTAGCTACTGCACCAGATGGAGCCATCTTCAATAATGCAGGACAAGTTCTGAACCATACTTTATACTTCCTGCAATTTTCCCCCAAACCTGCTCATAGTGAGCCAACCGGTAAATTAGCAGAAGCTATTAAACGCGATTTTGGAAGCTTCGATAACTTCAAAAAAGAGTTCACAGCTGCTGCCGTAGGATTATTCGGCTCTGGCTGGGCTTGGTTATCAGTAGATAAGAACGGAAAACTTCATATAACCAAAGAAGCTAATGGCAGTAACCCTGTACGTGCAGGACTTATTCCATTGTTAGGCTTCGATGTGTGGGAACACTCCTACTATCTTGATTATCAGAATCGCCGTGCCGATCATGTTAATGCTCTTTGGAGTATTATCGACTGGGATGTAGTGGGTAATCGACTGAAATAAGCAACAACAACCTTATAAACTCTTTTTTTAATGCGCACCTACGGGAATAGAAACTTCCCATAGGTGCGTTTGTGTTTCAATCTAACATATTTTAAAGAAAAACGTTACCTACTGAAAGCATTTATCATTAACTTTGCTAAACATAAACGTTTAACAAATAAAAATGAAGCTCATCATAGTCACAGCGCCCACATTTTTTGTGGAAGAGGACAAGATCATTACAGCACTCTTTGAAGAAGGGCTGGATATTTTGCATCTGCGGAAACCGGAAACTCCTGCTATGTATTCCGAGCGACTTTTGACGCTAATACCTGAAAAATATCATAGACGCATTGTTACTCACGAACATTTCTATTTAAAGGAAGAGTTTGACCTCATGGGTATTCATCTGAACACACGTAATCCTAATGAACCACATGATTACTCAGGACATGTCAGCTGTACTTGCCATTCTGTAGAAGAAGTAAAAAGCAAAAAGCATTTTTATGATTATGTATTTATGAGCCCCGTATACGACTGTATCACCAAAACAGGTACTCTTTCCGGTTATACTCCAGAAGAATTGCGCACAGCTGGAAAAGAAAGAATAATAGATACTAAAGTTATGGCTTTAGGAGGAATCACTCCAGACAATATTCTGGAAATAAAAGATTTCGGATTCGCCGGTGTCCTGATAGTTTTTCACGAAAAGGTGCAGGAGCAGTTGTGTCATAAAAGCACTTCCTTTGCGGTGTATTCTGGTTATTATAACCCGCCCGGGCGGGAATGGCAAGCAATACCTGTCGATGGCGCTTATTCCTGCCCGCAGCCAACGCGCCCGTAGGGCGGGCGGCACAGCCTCTGCCCGCAAAAATTGACAGGCAGCAAAGAAAACAGGGGCCGCGTTCTTACGAACGCGGCCCCTCTGTTTTTGACACGCTCAGAGGCCCATTTCCTGCTTGACCTCTGCGAAGCAGCGGACGGCAAGATCCAGATCCTCCTTCGTATGACCGGCGGAGATCTGCGTGCGGATGCGGTCGCGGCCCTTCGGGACGACCGGATAGCAGAAGCCGACGACATAGACGCCCTTCTCGAGCATCCGGCGCGCGAATTCCTGCGCCGTGCGCGGATCGTAGAGCATGACCGGAACGATCGGATGCTCGCCGGGAAGCAGGTCGAAGCCGTGCTTTTCCATCTCCGCGCGGAAATAGCGCGCGTTGGCATGGACGCGGTCGCGCAGCTCGGTGGACTGCTCAAGCAGATCGATGGTGCGCAGCGTTGCTGCGCAGATGGCGGGCGCCAGCGTATTGGAGAAGAGATAGGGACGGGAACGCTGCCGCAGCAGATCGACGATGGGCTGACGGGCCGCAGTGTAGCCGCCGGAGGCGCCGCCCATGGCCTTGCCGAAGGTGCCGGTGATGATGTCCACCCGGCCCATGACGCCGCAGTATTCCGCCGTGCCGCGGCCATGCTCGCCCATGAAGCCGACGGCGTGGCTGTCGTCCACCATCGTCAGCGCGTCGAATTCATCCGCAAGGTCGCAGATGGCCTTCAGGTTGGCGATATAGCCGTCCATGGAGAACACGCCGTCGGTGGCGATGAGAATTTTCTTGCAGCCGGCTGCGCGGGCCGCCTCGAGCTGGGCGCGCAGATCGTCCATATTGTTGTTCTTATAGCGGAAGCGCTTCGCCTTGCAGAGACGCACGCCGTCGATGATGGAGGCGTGGTTCAGCTCGTCGGAAATGACGGCGTCCTCCGGGCCGAGCAGCGTCTCGAACAGGCCGCCGTTGGCGTCGAAGCAGGAGGAATAGAGGATGGCGTCGTCCGTACCGACGAAATTGGCGATCCGGCGCTCCAGCTCCTTATGAATTTCCTGCGTGCCGCAGATGAAGCGGACGGACGAGAGGCCGAAGCCCCAGCGGTCATAGCTTTCCTTCGCGGCTTCGATCAGCGCGGGATGGGTCGAAAGACCGAGATAATTGTTGGCGCAGAGGTTTACGACGCCCTTTTTGGCGGTGGTGTCGATGCGGGAATACTGCGGTGTGGTGATGATACGCTCTTCACGCCACGTTCCGGCCTCGCGGATGGCGTCAAGCTCCTGTTCAAAAGCCTTCAGTGCAGTTTTCATGGGTGCTCCTCCTTACTTATTTTGTCCAGTCCAGTACGACCTTGCCGGATCTTCCGCTGTTCATGGCGGCAAAGCCCTTCTCGAAGTCCGTATAGTGGAAGCGATGCGTGATGACCGGCGTCAGGTCGAGACCGCCCTGCACCATGTAGGACATCTGGTGCCAATTGTCCATCTTCCGGCCGTAGATGCCCTGAAGCGTCAGGCCCTTCCAGATGATGGTGTTCATATCGACCTCAATGGGCTTGCTGCCGAGGCCAAGCAGGGAGATCTTGCCGCCGTTGCGCATGACGGAGATCATTTGATGGAACGCCTGCGCGCTGCCGGACATTTCAAGGCCCACGTCGAAGCCCTCGGTCAGGCCCTGCTGGTGCATGACCTCGTGCAGATCCTCCCGCGCGGTGTTGACGGCGGCATCCACGCCCATCTTCCGGGCGAGGTCGAGGCGGTAGTCGTTGAGATCGGTGATAATGACGCGGCGTGCGCCGGCGAATTTGCAGATACCGGCGGCGATGATGCCGATGGGGCCTGCGCCGGTGATGAGCACGTCCTCGCCGATCAGCGGGAACATGAGCGCCGTGTGGGTGGCGTTGCCGAAGGCATCGAAGAACGCGACCACATCCTCCGGCAGGCTTTCATCGATGATGATGACGTTGGTCTGCGGGATGCAGACGTATTCCGCAAACGCGCCGTCGCGGTCCACGCCGACGCCGACGGTGTCCTTGCACCACTGGATGTTGCCGCTGTGGCAGTTGCGGCAGCGGTGACAGGTGATGTGGCCCTCGCCGGAAACGCGCTGGCCGACGTGCAGTCCGGTGACGCCCGCGCCAAGCTCGGCGATCTCGCCGACGTATTCATGGCCGATGGTCATGGGCGGCTTGATGTGCTGCTGCGCCCATGGATCCCAGTTATAAATATGTACGTCCGTGCCGCAGATGGCGGTCTTGTGGATCTTGATGAGGACCTCACCGGGGCCGGGCTTGGGAACGGGAACCTGCTGTAATTCAAGGCCGGGGCCTGCCGTGCTCTTGACGATCGCGTCCATCATTTCTTTCAAAGCAACATCCCTCCATTTTTTCTTTATGGGCCGCAGCACTGCGCCGGGGCCTGCGCTGCCGCTTATGCATTCCTGCATACATCTGTCCGTATGGTGCGGATTATTTTGATTTTTGTCCGCGTCTCACGGATTCATGATATGCCGTTTTTTCCCGTTTGTCAAGGTGAAAAAGCAGTCCGCACGCGGTTTTGCGCCGCAAATTTCATGTCCGCGTCTTTGACGGCGGCGCTCCGCCGGAGCCGCGCCGGTGCGCGGCCCTCCGGCTGCGGTTTTTGCGGTTATTCGACACTAACCTTGCAAACGCACGCCGGACGTGATACAATTTTTATGCAATATCACGAAACAGGAGGCGGCCTATGGATCTCTACCGGGTCATTGAAGTCAAGCAGAGCGTCTTTGCCGACAACGACGCAGAGGCGGCCCGCCTGCGCGAGACGCTGAACGCCGAAGGCGTCTTTTTAATCAACCTCATGTCCTCTCCCGGCTCCGGGAAAACGACGACGCTGACGCGCCTGATCCCGCTGCTGCAAAAAACGCTCCGCGTGGGCGTGATGGAGGCCGACATTGACTCCGACGTGGACGCCGACACCATATCGCGCACCGGCGCGCGCGTCATTCAGCTCCACACCGGCGGCATGTGCCATCTCGACGCGGCCATGACCGGCGAGGGCCTTCGCCAGCTCGGGACGGAGGGGCTGGATCTCGTCATTCTGGAAAACGTGGGCAATCTGGTCTGTCCGGCGGAATTTGACACCGGCGCACATCTGGATCTGATGATCCTCTCTGTCCCGGAGGGCCACGACAAGCCGCTCAAATATCCGCTGATCTTCCAGCGCTGCGGCGCGATGATCGTCAACAAGACCGACGTGCTGCCGTATTTTGATTTTGACCTTGAAAAGGTGACGGAGTTTGCGCACCGGCGCAACCCGGACATGAAAATATTCCCCATCTCCGCAAAGACCGGCGACGGCGTGGAAGCGCTGGCGGACTGGCTCTGTGCGCAGATCCGGATGCAGAAAGAGAAGATGAAGGAGACAAGAAGAGCATGATCGACAAGGAACTCAGAGAACGCTCCCTGAACGCCCCGGCCAGGGGCGACGCTGCACCGCGCGAAAAAATCCTCAAACTTGGCAAAAAGATCACCGACGTGATCGACCACAAGCTCGGCAAGATCACCTCCGACGATCCGGAATACTGGGGCCTTGCGGGCGTCGTGACCGATGAAATGGCGGACATCGCGCTGTCCATGAAGCTGCGCACGCCCTACACCGTGGCGGAGCTTTGGAAAATGAACAAGGTCACGGACGAGCAGAAGCCGCATTTTCAGGAGCTGCTTGACCAGATGAGCTACATCGGGCTTCTGGAATACGACTATGGCTACCACTACGACCATAACGGCCGCACCGCGCCGCAGTCGGAGCGGCGCTACATCCTGCCGATGTTCGTTCCCGGCAGCGCGGAGCTGTTCAACATGGAGGAGGACAAGGAGCTTTCCGGCCGGAATCCCCGTCTGGAGGCGCATCCGGAGCTGGCCAAGTTCTTCGAGCGCATGACCTATGTGCCGCTGGCGGGCAAGACCCATCTGCTGCCGCCGGGCGGTGGCGGCGTGGGTATGCACGTCATTCCGGTCGAAAAGGCCATTTCGATGGAAAACCAGACGCTCGATATCGAGCATCTGTCCTACTGGCTGAAAAAATACGAGGGGCACATCGGAGTCGGCCAGTGCTCCTGCCGCACGAGCCGCGCCGTCATGGGCGAGGGCTGTGCCGACGACAATATGTGCTGGTGCATCGGCGTGGGCGACTTTGCCGATTACTGCCGCGAGACGGGCAAGGGCCACGACATCACCTACGAAGAGGCGCTGCACATCCTCAAGGCCGCCGAGGACAACGGCTTTGTCCATCAGATCACGAACATCGACGGTGAGAACAAAATCTTCGGCATCTGCAACTGCAATGTGAATATCTGCAACGCGCTGCGCACCTCGCAGCTGTTCAACACGCCAAATCTTTCCCGCAGCGCCTATACGGCGGAGGTTGACCGCGCAAAGTGCGTCGCCTGCGGCAAGTGCGTGGAATACTGCCCGGCGGGCGCGGTACGCCTTGGTCAGAAGCTCTGTGACAAGCACGGCAATACTGTGGAATATCCGAAGCACGAGCTGCCGCACGGCCTCAAGTGGGGCGAGGAGCACTGGGATCCCGACTACCGCGACAACAACCGCAAAAACTGCTACGACAAGGGCACCGCGCCGTGCAAGACGGCCTGCCCGGCGCATGTCGCCGTACAGGGCTATCTGAAGCTGGCCGCGCAGGGCAAATATCAGGAGGCGCTGGCGCTCATCAAGAAGGACAATCCCTTCCCTGCCGTCTGCGGCCGCATCTGCAACAAGCGCTGCGAGGAAGCCTGCACGCGCGGGACCATCGATCAGGCCGTCTCCATCGACGCGGTCAAGAAATTCCTCGCCGAGCAGGATCTTCACGCGGAAACGCGCTATATCCCGCCCGTCGTCGTGGCGTCCAGCCGTCTGACCGGCTGGGAGCAGAAGATCGCCATCATCGGCGCAGGCCCGGCGGGCCTGTCCGCGGCCTACTATCTGGCCACGCGCGGCTATAAGCCGACGGTCTTTGAAAAGTCCGCGCGTCCGGGCGGCATGATGACCTACGGCATCCCGTCGTTCAAGCTGGAAAAGGATATCATCGACGCGGAAATTCAGGTCCTGCGTGAGCTGGGCGTGGAATTCCGCTGCGGTGTCGAGGTCGGCAGGGATGTGACCATCCCGCAGCTGCGTGAGCAGGGCTATCTGGCGTTCTATGTTGCCATCGGCTGTCAGGGCGGACGCCTCCCCGGCGTTCCCGGCGAGGACGCGGAGGGCACCGACATCGCGGTGCATTTCCTGCACGAGGCGCTGGCCGATGAAACGCAGCGCATGGAGGGAAGCGTCGTGGTGGTCGGCGGCGGCAACGTCGCCGTGGACTGCGCGCGCACGGCAGTGCGCTTCGGCGCGTCGAAGGTCTCGATGGTCTGTCTGGAATCGCGCGAGACCATGCCCGCCGCCGCAGACGAGATCGCGGAGGCCGAGGAGGAGCGCATCGAGATCTGCGCCGGATGGGGCCCGAAGGAGCTTCTTAAAAACGAAAACGGCCATGTGACGGCGGTCGTGTTCAAAAAGTGCCTGCGCACCATCGACCCGGAGACGGGCAAATTCGCGCCGGTCTACGACGAAAACGAGACGATCACGCTCCCGGCGGATCACGTCGTGTTCGCCATCGGTCAGGCCATCGAATGGGGCGGCCTGCTGAAGGACACGAAGGTCGAATATCACCGCGGCAATTACCCAGTGGCCGATCCGCTGACCTATCAGACGGCGGAGGAGGATATCTTCGTCGGCGGCGACGTATACCACGGCCCGAAGTTCGTCATCGACGCCATCGAAGAGGGCAAGTGCGCCGCCGAGTCGCTGCACCGCTATGTCCACAAGGGCGCCGATCTGAAGATCGGCCGCAACCGCCGCGACTTCATCATGCTCGACAAGGAGAATTTCTCCGTCAACTGCTATGACCACGCCGCGCGGCAGTCTGAGGCCGTCGATCCCGCGATCGAGCCGCACTCGTTCCGGGATGCACGCATGACGCTCACGCCCGAGCAGGTGCAGATCGAGACGGCGCGCTGCCTCGGCTGCGGCGCGAGCTGGGTCGATCCCAACAAGTGCATCGGCTGCGGCGTGTGTACGACGAAGTGCGTCTTTGACGCCATCCATCTCAAGCGTGACCACCCCGAATGCTCGACCATGATGAAGGCCGAGGACAAGCTCAAGGGCATCGCCTCCATGGCCGGAAAGCGGCTGGGCGAGAGCCTGCGCGGCGGAAAGGGCTGAGCCATGCACGAGCTTGGCGTGGTGTTCCACATTGCCGACAGTCTCGCAAGGATCGCAGAGGAAAACCATGTGACGCGCATCTCGCGCGTCACATTGGAGATCGGCGAGGTATCCACGGTCGTGCCGGAATATCTGACCGACGTCTGGAACTGGAACTGTAAACGCACGCCGCTTTTGAGCGGCTGCGCACTCGAGATCGAGCGCATTCCCGCCGTGACCCACTGCGGCGCCTGCGGGCAGGACTATCCGACCGTCCCGCAGGGCAAGACCTGCCCCTACTGCGGAAGCGGCGAAACGTGGCTCATTCAGGGAAACGAGTTCACCATCAAGGAGATCGCCGTCCCGGACGAGCCGCAGAGCGATGCGGCTGAATAAAACAAAAACGAGGAAAAAGAAATGAAAAGACGGATTCTATGCCTGCTGCTGGCGGCGGCAATGCTGCTCGGGCTTTCCGTGACGGCGCTGGCCGGCGAACCGGACGCGCAGTGCGCGGCGGAATCACTCTACCAGCTCGGGCTGTTCAACGGGACGGGCACCTATGCCGACGGAAGCCCGAAATTCGAGCTTGACCGCGCGCCGACGCGCTTTGAGGCCGTCACGATGCTCGTCCGCCTGCTCGGCAAGGAGGACGAAGCGAAAAACGGCGCGTGGACGACGCCGTTCACCGATCTGGAGCCGTGGGCCGCGCCATATGTCGGCTACGCCTACGCAAACCAGCTGACAAACGGCACCGGCAGCGACCGCTTCGGCGGGAAGGGGAAAGGGAGGGGGGGGGGGAAGAGCCGGCGCAGTACCTGACGTTCGTGCTGCGCGCCCTCGGCTACCGGAGCGGCGAGGACTTCGTCTGGAGCCGCGCATGGGAGCTGACGGACCGGCTCGGGCTGACAGCCGGGCGCTACCATGCGCAGACCACGCGCTTTCTGCGCGGAGACGTGGCGCTGATCTCCTGCAACGCGCTGAACATTGCCTGCAGGGACAGCGATCAGAAGCTTTACCAGACGCTCGGCCTGTCCGAGGAAAAGCAGGCGCTCGCTGCCTCGTTCCCGGTCACGCCGCTGACAGCCTCAGAGGAGG
>ERZ780083.755-NODE-755-length-12542-cov-2.420918_pt1 | contig 12542 bp, 10 predicted proteins | sample MGYA00511838_ERZ780083 | MGnify/ENA primary metagenome ERZ780083 (study PRJEB29588, sample SAMEA2152602) | human gut metagenome | biome: human gut; feature: human-associated habitat; material: faeces | place: Denmark | collected 2008/2010 ...
TTTCACCATAAAGAGAATTGCTCCCGTACTCTTTTCCTTAATCACAAAAGCAAAAGGACGGTCTACATAGAAAGATATAGGAGTAGATGGTCCAACGGAAGTTTCAAACATTCCACCAACTGTAACAGCTGCTGCTTCAGTGCCTTCCTCATCTACATTTACATAAGTAAATTGCTGCAAAAGACCAATATATAACTCGGCTGCCGACATTTTAGAGAAATCAGCCTTATAACCATCAAAGGCATCCTTCATCCCCATAGCAACCATATCCTCTATGAGCATCTTGTTATACTCCACTTTGAAACGGGGAAGTTTAACCTGCAATTGTCTGCCCGACAAAGCTGCATTCCACTCTTTCCAGTTTTCATAAGTCAACTCGGACAAACTCTCATCCAAAGTCTTATCCACGGCAGGCAATAAGAGCACCATACTGAAAGCTTAGTTACCATACGGCAATTCTGCGATGGAGAATGCTGAGTTCTGAGCATAATTAAACGTTTCTGTCTGATTCATCATATTCACTTTCTGCTCAGTACCATCAGAATTAGTAAAATTTTCCTGGCGAGTATCCGATTTTTGGAATTGACTCTTCCAGATACCTTTGAAGTAGAGTGCATTAATCAAATACATACGTGCATCTTCCGGTATTCTCTGTATAACCTCTTTTATACAATTATTCGTCTGCTCGGCACACCATTGGTTTATCACATCTTTCGCTGTGGGAGATGCAAAGTCAAGCTCCTGCACCTGTGCATCGTACATTTTCTTATTCACATCCACAAAGGAGTCGTAAACCTTAAAACCTTCCTTTATCCAGATAGAATTGGCAATTCCTAATTGAGTGGTATTATCCAAATCCAATAAAGCTGAAGTTAGTTTTTGATTATAGTTATTCAGATCATCAAGAGAGAAAGAAGCGGCAGGAAATCCCAATACGTTCTGCATTTCAGTAAGCGTATTGCCCGAAGCTCCGTTAGTAATCATTGATAAGCAAAGCGATGCACTCAATGGAGACACAAAGACATTCGGCTTTTCCTTTTCGGTACTGCACACCTGATCGAAGAAACGGAAAGCAAAGTCTGTACCTTTGTCCATTAAAGCTTGTTCCACACGGGTGAGATTGATGTCTTGACGTGGTTTAGGTTCCGGTTGAGGAGGGTTCTCATCATTCTGACAAGCTGCAAGGATACTGAGTAGGCTTAGCGCAGCAATAGTTTTCTTTAGCATAAGCATTATAGTATTAGTTTTCTATTAAGTTACTCTGTTAGAATAAATGCATAAATTTATAAAATACTGCACCACATTACAAATTAAACATAAATCTTTCTTATCTTTGCTCCCGGTTTTGTTGGAGTATGCCTTTCGGTATACTCCATGAAAAGGGAATTGGGTGTGACTCCCAAACAGTCCCGCTGCTGTGATCTCCTATTGCAGGATTTGCCAATCACCTGTGCCACTGCCAATATTCGTATGGTGGGAAGGCGGTAAATCCGGAGTAAGTCAGAAGACCTGCAAAACCGATCATTTCTTATGCCTTCGAGGAAAGGGCATGAGGTGTATCTATTTTTATAGCTTTCTATATATGATAAAAGATAATCTATGTCGGTACATCTGGCTACGGTTTTATTTGTTTTGCTTTGTATGTTGGCTTTGCGCCAGCCTGCAAGCACAACAGGTGGGAGACTCCATTACAGGAAAAGTACATGCAATTCCGGAAGTGGGGATAAAAGGTCGGCGTGTACCACCGGCTCTCTCAGCAACCGCCCCGCTCCAACAGATGAAGAAAACTGATATGGAACGTTTGGGAGTATCGGATGTGGCCGATGCAGTTCGCCATTTCTCGGGAGTCAGCGTTAAGGATTATGGTGGAGTTGGTGGATTAAAGACTGTTTCTGTACGCAGTTTGGGAGCGCAACATACAGCAGTCAGCTATGACGGAGTGACAGTCAGTGATTGTCAGTCAGGGCAGGTAGATATCTCCCGTTTTTCGTTAGACAATGTTTCTGAACTGGCACTCAGCATTGGGCAGAGTGATAATATTTACCAGACAGCAAAGATGTTTGCCTCTGCCGGTGCTTTAAGTATCGAAACCGCACGTCCGGACTTTAGTGACAGACCTTTACGGTTGCTTGCAAATATGAAAACCGGTTCTTACGGGCTTGCTAATCCTTCTTTATTTTATGCTCAAAAATTAAGTAACCGTTTCAGTCTTTCTGCCCATGCTGATTATTTACGAGCAGACGGCAATTATCCTTTCAAAATGTGGAATGGGAACAAACTGATTGACTCCAAACGAAACAATAGTGATATAGAGACTTATCGGGCAGAATTAAATTTGTTTGTAACTCTGAATGAGAAACAGGATTTGAAAGCCAAAGTTTATCTCTTTGATTCGGAAAGAGGGTTACCCGGCGGAGTAATTTATGACAATCCGTATGCTGCCGAAAGACTATATGACCGTAATTACTTCGGCCAATTGAAGTATGAGAATCGGTTCTCTGAGAAATGGAAACTACAAGCAAGTGGAAAATTTAACTTCAGCTGGAACCGGGACTATAATAATAAATCTTCCGGTATTACACACAAACGTTTCCGCCAGACTGAGACTTACTTATCCGCTACCCTATGGAACGAACCGGTGAAAGGGTTATCTTTCTCATTAGCACAGGATTTCGCCTATAACTATTTGTCAACGACTTTACAGAACAATCAATATCCGGAACGTTTCACCTATTTAACAGCAATAGCCACACACTATAAAAGCAACCGATTTTCTGCTACCGCTTCCCTGCTGAATACTTATATTACAGAGAATGTACGGACAGGAAAAGCTGCTGCAGACCGTAAACGCCTTTCCCCCGCTGTCAGTCTGTCGTGGAAACCATTTGATTTTGGTCTACGTTTCAGAGCTTCATACAAAGATATCTTCCGTACACCGACATTCAATGATTTGTATTATCTGGTAATTGGCAACCATAATTTAAAGCCTGAAGTTACCCGGCAATTCAATGTAGGTACAACGTGGAGTTCTACTTCATTGGAATTTATCGACTATCTAAGCCTTTCAGTAGATGCTTATTATAATCGGGTGAAAGATAAAATTGTGGCAGTACCCACTATGTTTATCTGGAAGATGATGAATTTAGGTAAAGTCGAAACCATTGGTACGGATATTAACCTGGCAATTGAAAAAGAATTAGCAGAACATTATAAGTTATATCTCACAGGAACTTACAACTTCATGCAAGCGGAAGATATTACTGACCGTAATTCTAAAATATGGCGGAATCAGATTATATATACTCCGAAGCATTCAGGTTCAGGAAGTCTGACTTTTGAGAACCCGTATGTCAACCTGACTTATAACATAATGTACGCTTCGGAACGCTATTCAATTGCCCAGAACATTCCGGAAAATCGTATTAAATCTTACACTGACCACAGTATATCACTCTCGCATACCTTTAAATGGAAGAAGCAGTCACTACGCATACAGCTGGATGCCTTGAACTTGAGTGATAAGAACTACGAAATAGTCCGCTTCTACCCGATGCCCGGACGCAATTACAAAGTAACAATCAACTATAAATTATAAACTAAAAACAAAAACTATGAAGAAGTATTGGTATAAAACCGCCATGCTGGTTATAGCATTAGGAGCATTTACCGCATGTAGTGATGATGACGAACCGACAATTCCGAAAGGACCGATAGCACCTGTTAATGGAGCATATGTTATTAATACAGGAAACTGGGGAGAGAATAATGGTACTATACAATGGTATGACAGAGATCTGAAGACAATTAGTGCAGATTTGTTTGCAGCTGCCAACGGAGCAGGTATCGGTGATGCACAGGACTTGTGTATATATGGTACAAAAATATATATCACTTGTTCCAGTTCAGCCAAGATTGAAGTGGTGGACAGAAAAGATTTCGCTCGTATAAAAACGTTGAACTTAAAAGACGAAAGTGAGAAGTCTATCCAACCACGATATATGACAGCTACCGGAGGAAATGTTTATTTCACCTCATACGATGGCACGGTATCACGCTTGGACACCACGAACCTCTCCATCACCGGAAAGATAGAAATAGGAGATCATCCGGAAGCATTGACTTCTGCAAATGGAAAACTCTATGTAAATCTGTCAAATTATAACAATGATGGTACCGGCAAATACGTGGCAGTTGTCGATATTGCTACTTTCAAGAAAACGAAAAACATAGAAGTACTTCTCAATCCTTATGATGTTTGTACAACCGGAGAAGACGGAAAAGTATATTTCATTTCATGTGGAGATTTCAGAGGAAATCCAGTTCAGACATTACAATGCATCGACCCGCAAACAGATCAGGTTACGGAAATATGCCCAGCCAGCAAAATAGCAATAAAAAACAACAAGATCTATCTCATTTATGCAGAATATTACGAAGATGCCGCTCCTAAAAGCATTTCTGTATATGACATGAATACCAAGCAAACTACGCGGTTTGCCAACTACAGCGATTTCTCCAATCCTGGTAATATTGTAGTCGACCCGGCTACAGGAGATGTAATTATCATCGATCAACCCTTCTCTGCTCTCAACGACATATATGTTTATGGTAGTGACGGCGTACTTAAAAAGAAGTTGGAAACCGGATACTATACCACTAATATGCGTTTTGTAACTGAATAACAGCATGAAACAAATTTCTTTCTTTCTAACCTTTTGGGTGACAGTGTTACTTCTTTCCGCCTGTAGCGGAAAGAACAGCACTGCTTCCGGCTCTGCACAAGGAGACACCATCCCGCTGCACTACTCCGCTAATCTCTCTCTGATAGATTACGAAGATTACATCGTTGCACAGCTACGCAATCCCTGGGATACAGCAAAGATACTACACACCTATGTATTAGTAGACAAAAAACAGCCGTTGCCCCATGAACTGCCTCAAGGCACCCTTGTTCGCACTCCACTTAGTAAAGCCGTCATTTACTCATCCGTTCATTGCAGCTTACTGAAAGACTTTGGTGATTTGAATAGCATTGGTGGCGTATGCGACTTGAAGTATATCAAACTACCGGAAATAGAGGAAGGATGTCGAAACGGAACCATCGCCGATGTAGGTGATGGAATGAATCCCAATATTGAGAAAATCATAGACCTGCATCCCGATGCCATCCTCCTTTCTCCTTTCGAAAACAGTGGTGGATACGGACGTGTAGAGAAACTGAATGTACCCATCATTGAATGTGCCGACTATATGGAAACCTCTTCATTGGGACGTGCCGAATGGATGCGTTTCTACGGTTTATTATTTGGTAAGAAAACAGAAGCAGATGCTATGTTTGCTTCGATAGAAAGAAATTATAAGGATTTGCAAGAATTAGTAAAGCCTATCTCTTTTGCTCCCTCCGTGATGTGTGATTTGAAAACAAGCTCTACCTGGTACACTCCGGGTGGTAACAGTACCATCGCCAAACTATACTCTGATGCAGGTGCCAACTATATTTTCAGAGAAGATACACATAGCGGCTCACTCCCCTATCCTTTCGAAGTTATCTTTGAGAAAGGTCAACAAACGGATTTCTGGCTGATACGCTACAATCAACCCGTAGATAAAACATACGGGGAACTTGAAAAAGAGTTTGCCCCTTATGCAGGTTTCCGTGCCTTCAAAGAACGGAACATCTACGGATGCAATACCAACCGGGTTCCTTTTTATGAAGAAACACCTTTCCATCCAGACTGGTTATTGAAAGATTTAATTAAGATATTTCATCCTTCACTGTTGGAAGGGTATGAACTGAGATATTACAATAAATTAGCAGAGTAAAATCTGCGGTCTATTTCAGAATGAAAGCAAAAGGATATATATATGGTATAGCACTGTCAGTCCTCATTCTCGTATTGATGGCTGCCAATCTCTGGTTCGGTTCAATCAATATCCCCGCCGGAGCAGTGTGGAATACCCTCACAGGAAATGAAGTAGAAAAAGCCAGCTGGACTTTTATTATCTGGGAGTCCCGTCTGCCACAAGCCGTCACGGCATTACTATGTGGTGCCGCACTCGCAGCTTCGGGACTGATGCTGCAAACGGCATTCAACAATCCACTGGCAGGTCCGTCCATCCTGGGCATTAACTCAGGGGGAAGTCTTGGATGCTGGCAGGCGGAGGAAGCATTGCTACAGGGGTATTCACCTTATCCGGTTTCTTCTCCGTGATACTCGGTGCCTTCATCGGATCGATGGTGGTAATGGGACTTATCCTTTTCTTTTCTACACTGATTAAAAGCAATATCATGCTGCTGATTACAGGTATCATGATTGGTTATATCACTTCTTCCGCTATATCACTGCTCAATTTCTTTGCAACAGCCGAAGGGGTACATTCTTATATGATATGGGGTATGGGAAACTTTGGAGGGGTCTCATTGCAACAGCTCCCCTATTTCTCTATTTTCTGTCTGGCAGGTTTGTTACTTTCCATCTTGCTTATCAAACCTCTGAATGCCCTGCTACTGGGTACACGCTATGCTGAAAACTTAGGAGTAAACATCCGTCGCACAAGAAATCTGCTACTGATTGCTACCGGACTACTGACAGCTGTCACCACTGCTTTCTGCGGACCTGTGGCTTTCATCGGTCTGGCCGTTCCTCATATCTCCCGCCTGATGCTGGGCACATCCAATCATAATTCACTGCTTCCCGTTACTTTGCTGACGGGCGGTGTGATTGCTTTGCTCTGCAATCTGATCTGCATTCTTCCGGGCGAAGCAGGTATTATTCCTCTCAATGCGGTAACTCCAGTACTGGGTGCGCCTGTTATCATTTATGTCATTGTCAACCAACGTAAAATACAATACTTCAACTGATGGAGAAAGCTGTTATCACCGCAAGCGATTTATGCATCGGCTACCGCCAGGGAAAGCAAGAAAAACGGATACATGAGCATCTCTTCTTCCGGCTCTACCCCGGAGAACTGACTTGTCTGCTGGGAGCTAACGGAACCGGCAAATCGACTCTGCTCCGCACTTTGGCTGCTTCACAACCAGCGTTGTCGGGCGAATTACTTGTACAAGAAAAGCCGTTGTCCGCCTATTCCGAGAAAGAACGTTCACGTACCATCGGCGTAGTACTAACAGACAAGACCCTGGCAGGCGGACTGACCGTATATGAGTTAGTAGCCCTAGGACGGCAACCCCATACGGGCTTCTTCGGAAGACTGAGCAAAACAGATCATTCTATCATTGAAGAAGCTCTGGAAGCCGTAAGCATCAGCCATAAATCCCACAGCTATACCGCAGAGCTATCGGATGGGGAACGGCAAAAGGTTATGATTGCCAAGGCATTGGTACAAGAGTGCCCGCTCATTCTGCTGGATGAACCGACAGCGTTCCTGGATGTAGTGAGCCGCATCGAAATTATGACGTTGCTTCATCGTCTGGCAGTAGAACAAAAGAAAGCAATTCTGCTGTCCACTCATGACATAGAACAGGCATTGGTACTGGCAGATAAACTTTGGTTACTTTCCAAAGAAAACGGACTGCAATGCGGAGTAACGGAAGATATGATTCTGAGTCACCGCATGGACGGTCTGTTCTCCCGTAACGATATCCGGTTTGATTATGCGCACGGGGTATATTATCCCAAAGTAGACAGCCACCGCCATATCAGTGTAGAAGCCAATGATGAAGTATTGCTGCACTGGACAACAAACGCACTCAATCGTCATGGATACGCTTGTCATCCTGTCTCTTCACCAGAAACCAACGCATCACCGCGTTTGCAGGTTTTAGCTGCCGACCACCTCATATTACACACAGAGAAACAGAATGAATATCATTCTTTTGAACAGTTGCTTGCAAACATCTGATTAAGATTTCAGTAGCATCAGTATCTCATCCGGCAAGTATCCACTCCGGATGCGCCACTCCTGCGGGTAAAGATTATTAGCCCGGTTACCGATATTCTTCACAAAGCCCAGAGGAACATCCTTATACGTCAACAGCACATAACCGCGTGGAGTAGTGCCGGAAAGTACAATGGCTTCCTTACGCAAATAAGCAATAGCCTGTTCATAAGAGATCTCTTCACGGGGAAAAGCATCGGAAACCTGTACAGTGCTCATGGCAAGAGCATGATTGGGAATCAAGTCTTTTCCTTTCACTTCGGCAAGGGTAACACCTGCCTGAACAACACGAAGCGATTGTTGGAGGACGGATAATTCGGATATATATTCTTTAGGGAAAGCTGTAATATTCATTCCATTTGCAGAAACTTCATAGTCCTCTGCCGAAAGGAGCCAGGCACGTGCAGCCAATAATTGTTCCTTAGATGCTCCGGCGTTAACTTTAGAGCTACCCGTTTTTTTCTTTCCTTGTGAAGAAGTGGATTTGTAGCGGATTTGTGTTTCCTCTCCTTCCGGTTTACGAAGCACGGCAAGGAAAAAGCCTTCACCCTTTGTACGGTGAGGCAGGAAGCGATATACAGGAAAATCTTCACCTGCAAGCAAGTTTCCGGTAATGTTCCACTCTGCCGGAGCATCTACAGGAAGTATCTCTGCACCGAATTCATCGTGCATCCAACGGATATTCTCTTCATCTTCCTTCGTGTTATACGTACAAGTGCTATAGATAAGCAATCCACCGGGTTTCAGACTGGGCCATATATCGGAGATGATACGTCGCTGGCGTTGCCAACAGATTTCCACATTCTCCGGACTCCACTCGCTGACGGCAACAGGATCTTTACGGAACATGCCTTCACCGGAACAGGGTACATCGGTCAGGATAACATCGAAGAAGTCTTCCAGACCGGCGAAGTCTGCCGGATCATTATTGGTCACCACGACACCCGGATGCCCCCACTTCGTCAGATTCTCCGCCAGGATTTGCGAACGGTTGCGAATCACTTCGTTTGCTACCAGCAGGCTACCCACGGGCAGTACACTGCGGGCATGAGTAGATTTCCCGCCGGGAGCAGCGCAAAGGTCAAGCATTACGGAGGGTCTTTCGCCGATATATTGCTTTAATGCCTGCTCCACAAACATGGAAGATGCTTCCTGTACATAATAACATCCGGCATGAAACAACGGATCAAAGGTAAACGTCAATCGACGATCGAGATAGCAACCTGTTGCCGACCAAGGCACACGGTCGGAAGAGGCATGAAAAAGACTGAATGAAGAACCGGGTAGTTTTTCTTCATTCAGTCGGATGCTTACGGGCTGTTCGTCATTCAAGGCATCAGCCAGTTTGTTATATTCTTCATCTCCCAGGAGGGAACGGGTACGGTCTGCAAAAGATACGGGTAAGTCCATGTGCCAAATTGTTTTATGTCCGCAAAGGTAATGCAAATCGAATGCATAACTTTCATGCTTGCATAAAAAAGTTATGCTAAGATGTAGCTTACCTTCTTCAAAAGAACATAAAAAAGCAATACAAGACAAACCTGCCGGGCACTAAAAACTAAGCTTGACGCCCGCAAAGTAGGAACGAGGCGCTCCCGGACCATAAATGTAAACGGGATCACGAGTGGCTCCTTTATCAAAATCTTTCTGATAAGAGTTGAATATATTTTGTACTCCTACGTTGAATTGCAGGCACATGCCGGAGAAATCTATATCATAAGCGACTTTGGCACCCAGTTCAAAGAAATCCGGACTTTTCACCAACAAGTCTGCCGTACCATCCACTTCGGACATCAGGTGAGGCACATACATTTGCCCAGTATAATTACCGTTCAAGGCCACCGACAATGCCTTTGTGGGATTGAAAGTGGCAGTGAAAAAGCCATAAACATCGGGAGTACGCAATATCCGGTCGCTATATCGTTCTTTGTCAGACAGGTGCTCTTTGTCTGCGCTCCACTCCTCGGGAGAGTCGTACAGACTGCGTTGCACGGTCAGTCCCGCCTGCAACTGGATTTTATCACGCCAGGCAATCTTTCCTTCCAATGTACCGCCATATACTTTTGCACCGGAACCGTTGACACGGGTTTGTATCAGATATCCGCTACCGTTCGGATCTTCTACCGGTGCTGTCAGAACAAACGGATCGGAGAGTTTCGTAAAGAAACCTTCTACTAACATATTTAACTGAAAGTCACCGAAATAGCGATACCAATCCATCGAAGCATTCACGCTGCGCGAACGTTCCTCTTTCAGCTCTTTGGCACGGACGATGGAAATCAATTCGCCTCCCACATTGCTAATATGCAGGTCTTCGTCGAAAGCCTGCGGAGCACGAAAACCTTCGGCATAACTGAAACGGATATTTATATCTTGTGTAGGATTGTAACGGATATTGGTACGAGGGCTGAAGATGGCTTTATTCATAATACTGTTCTTATCCAGACGTCCGCCTATCAGGAAACTCCATTGCTCACTTTTCCATTCATTCTGCACGTAGGCGCTTGCTATGTTCACTATTTGCTTCAAGGGATCGGGCGTATACTTATCAATCAACTGTTGCAGACGGTCACCTGTTGCAGTAGGATCTTCCGCCAGGGCAGCATCGCGGTATTTTTGCATGTCTGTTGCCTTGTCATCCAGATTATCATGATTAAATTCCACACCACCCGTCAAGTCGGAAGGCATGAAGAAGAGCTTATCAAAATGATAGATATACTGAGCACCCAATACGCCGGTAAAGTCTGTGGTATGTCCATAGGCACTGTAATAACTGTCGCGCACGATATGCTGGGCAGAGGCATAAGCATTGAACGAATGTTTCTGATCCTTGGAAAAGGCACTGAACTTCAATCCGCCCGTATTGATGGAATGTTCAATCTGCTCCACCAGTCCGGGCTTACCGGAACCATTCAAATTGGCATCTTCGGCAATGTGAGGCGGCAGATCAAAGCGGTTACCGCCACGACGAAACTCTTCCATGTGATGATATTCCAGATTCAGTTTGGAATAGGGATTCAGTCTATAATAAGCGTTTATGCCTACTGTCTGGTTCTTCAACTTGGGCAATTCGGAAAAGCCGTCCCCATTGGAATCCCATGCCGAACGGTGGCGGTTCTGCCCATAGATGTAGGCTCCCATTTTGTTATCCGAAGATACAAGGGAAAGATTGAGCGTGGTATTATTGTCAAACGAACTGGAGCCATCAAAATTGGAGATGGAGTGGGCAAACGAACCGGAGTTATGGAGAGGTTCTTTCGTAATGATATTCACCGTTCCGGCAATGGCGGAAGAGCCGAATAGGGCCGAGCCACCTCCACGCACCACTTCCACACGTTCTATCATGTTGGCGGGAATTTGTTCCAGGCCGTAGACACCTGCCAGTGCAGAGAAGATAGGGCGGGAATCGATCAATATCTGTGTATATTTTCCGTCCATACCATTGATACGCACCTGAGAGTAACCGCAATTCTGGCAATCATTTTCTACACGTACACCCGGCTGGAATACGAGTCCCTGCGATAAGGTGTGCGAATTGGTCATATCGAATAGTTTCGGGGTAACGACTTTTACCAAGGTAGGTGCCAGTCGGCGGGCGGTTTCATTACGATTGGCTGTAACAACTACACCATCCAGGGCTACCATGTCTTCTTCCAGTTCGAAGTTTTCTTCCAGTGTCTTGCCTCGTTTCAGGGTTACTTTTCGTTCTTGTGGCTTATAACCTACGGCACTGACGGAGAGCGTAAACTCACCTTCCGGAAGGTTCTTCAAAAAGTAGTGTCCGGTACCATCAGTCATGGTTCCGATAGTGGTCCCTTTCAGGGCTACTGTCATATAGGGAAGGTGTTCTCCTGTTTTTTTCTCCAGTACGTGGCCGATGATATTGGCATCGGATTTATTTAAATCAATGGCATAAACGGTGTGGGAGAGCAATGTACACATTACTCCCACCACGAAAAAGATATATTTTTTCATGTAGTTCTATTTTTTATGGATTTTAATAAAAAAAGGAAGGGGGACTCCTATTGTCAATGAACTACAGGTGGTGCACGCAAGCTGATGCCGCAACGAACCCGCACGTACTTGACATGTTCCACAGCCGGAACACTCAGTACACGCAACAAAATAAGGAAAGCCGATGCGGCGAAAAGAATAGCAGGCAGAGAAGAAGCTACAAAAGAAGAAAGGAAGAATATCGTTTCAACCTGTGCTTCCGTATGGCTATGTTCACCTTTGAAGGGATGGGAATGCACAATAATTACCCCATTTACCACATGCGAGTGAGTAAACAGCGTAATTCCTCCTAAATATGCAATAAATAATAAAGGAAGGAACCATTTCAGTATATTCCGTAACTTCTCCAAAAGCGTTTTTAATATAGGTTTGCGAAAGTAACACTAATTACAATAAGAAGCAACCGGATTTAGGTGTTTTAACCGGATGTGAAGCAAAATACCTATAACTGATGAGTACAAGAAGTCCGATATTACATTAACATTAAGCAAAGCAGATTCATATTGGAAAAGTAATGAACTAAAACAAGAGCAGCATAACATTACATATTATTTACAAATAGCAAATGTTTGAGGAAAAGTGGTATACTTAACCTAATTCAGTCGTATAGTGAATGCCATTCAGTCGTA
>ERZ780083.759-NODE-759-length-12519-cov-4.379894_pt1 | contig 12519 bp, 10 predicted proteins | sample MGYA00511838_ERZ780083 | MGnify/ENA primary metagenome ERZ780083 (study PRJEB29588, sample SAMEA2152602) | human gut metagenome | biome: human gut; feature: human-associated habitat; material: faeces | place: Denmark | collected 2008/2010 ...
TTTGTTTTTTTTAATAGAATTGCAAGTGTTATTCAACCCGACCCCCGCCAGTCCATTCTCATTTTCTACACAGTTCTATAATTTTCCTCATAAAACACAGTATATCTTATGGTGCCTATTTTTCCACGATGATCAGAATCACCTCTACAGTTCCCATTCCATCCTCTTCTTTTATAAATTGTCGAAACGTTTTTAAATGGTTCATATTTTTCTCCTTTTCTAAACTCCCACATTGGAAAACGCGGGAAACATAATTAAAATCATAACAACCAAGAGTAGCATTATCATTGGTAACAATAATTTTGTAGATGCCTCCTCACATAATTTTCTGGCATTACGCATTCTCATTTCTTCTGCCTCTTTTGCCTCTTCGTGCAATTGCTGTAAAAGCATGGTGCTTCCCTTTTTTACATTTTGCGTAAGGAAAGTACTCAATCGGATATATTCCCGAACTCCTGTCCTTTTTCCAAATTTTTCATATGCTGCGCCCTCCGACACACCCATACGGATCTCACGGACTGCAATCAATAATTCTTCGTATGCTGCCTGTTCCTTTGCTCCTTTCTTCCGTGTCTGTTCATAATCTTCCGCTATCTTATTCACTGCTGCCCGTACCGTCAGTCCTGCTTCCAGATATAATGTTATTTTTTGCAGTATTTCCGGGTACTTCCTTTTTTCTTCCTGCTTCTTTTTCTCTACAAGTTCATGAATATCCCGATCTTTAAAAAAGAAGACTGCCACAATCGTCACTAACGTTCCCAACAGTAATTGAAGCTCCGTCAGATTTCTCTGTCTCCACGATACCTTTTTACCGTCAATTGACTCAGGCAGCATAAAAGCTTCCTGCTCCGGATCTGATGTCTGTGCATTTTCCAGCATTATTTCCAGAACAGCTTTTTCACTTTTGTCGATTGCATCACTCTGATTTTTTACGGTAACCGACGTTTCTGTCTCCCATTGGTATTCGTCGTAAGCAAGTTCCGCTTTCAAGCGCACCGTACTGTCCTGCTCCTGAGGATATACTTTCCCCTCCGGACTGATAACATCCATGCAGTCGCTCTTCCATGTAACCGTAAAAGGGTAATCATCATATTCCTCCTGCAATTGCAGATCTTCCCTGACACAGTCCAATGATTCATTGCCTCCGCAGATCAGGCCCGGCAGCTCCTCCCGGAAAGCATCAAACAATTTCTGCAATTCCTCCTGACGGTATTTTCTGGGTTGTACTGTAAGTGCAAAGGAATATTGACTTCCATCCTCTACTTTTCCGATAATAACATAGTCCTTGCTTCCGCTTCCGGAATCTGCCCTCTTCATCCAACCGTTTTTTATAGAATTTCCTTCACTTTTTCCAAGTACAACAAACAATATCAGAAGAATTCCCACGAAAAATATCATGAGGGACATTGTTAACTTCCTTACATAATACTCTGTAATGCGCTCCTCCTGATTTTCTCCGGGATATAAACGGCTCAGATCTGTCTTTACCCTGTCTCTTCCCGGAACCGGTATTTTCCACAGGTGCATTTTCTTGTATATTATGAGCACTACCTGATAGCAGATCTCCACTACACCCTTTTTTCGTTCCATAGTATTCTCCCTTTAGAGACTTTCACCGATCCGTTCCATGATCTTCTCTCCTACGATATAGGCGCACAAATAGATTGCAAGGCATACTGTCATTATGATATATCCGGTTATGTTATGATACAGCGATACAAAATAACCCGGATATGTGACACCTATATAGAATGAAATTGCAAAAGGCATCACTTCCATCACTCTCTGTTCCAGGCGTCTTCCCTGCAGCAATGTCATCATCTCCTGTGTCGTCTCCACTTTATCGCTGATCAATTCTGCAGTATTTCGTATGATCTGCGATACATTGCCTCCTCCCCTTTTCGCCACGGAGAGTATCGTCGAAAACTGCTGAATCTCCTCACATCCGCTGCGTTCTGCCAGATCTCCTATCAGTTCTTCCAATGTGATATTTACGATCATTCCTCTGCGGATCAGTTCCAGTTCACCATACATTGCGGATCGTTCGCCAAAAAGCAGACGAATATCTTCTCTGCTCTCCAAGAAAGCATTTTCCACGGCGTATCCGGTTCTGAGTGAATTAGCAACCGCAAGAAGACATTCCTTGAACTGCACGGTCAGTTCCCATCGTTTTTTCTCCCTCTGTTCTCTGACACACTTCCGAAAATAAAGAATTCCCGGGAAAATAAAGAGAATGACAGCAAACACCGAACGATAGAAGAACCAGGAAAAAAAGAGAATTCCGGCTGTTGTGCGCAGCAAAGGATTCATCAATTCACGAAAGTCCGGCCGCTTTAAGTTTCCCTTCATGAAGCAAGCCTCCCTTTTTCTGTAATTTACCAACTACATTACCTTCGCTGCTCTCCCCCAGTTCTTCAAAGCAGTACAATGGATTCAGACGGATTTCGCCGTTCTCACAACCCACTACTTCTGTAATTTCCAACACCTTTCTGCTTTTATCCCGAATTCTCCCCAGGTGCACAATAATATCCACGCCGGATGCTATCTGGTTGCGGATCGCCGGAAGCGGCAGATCCATTCCCATGAGTACCATATTCTCCAGTCTCGACAACATATCTGCTGCACTGTTTGCATGCCCCGTAGACATACTGCCGTCATGCCCGGTATTCATGCATTGCAGCATATCAATAGCTTCCGCGCCTCTCACTTCGCCTACAATGATCCTGTCGGGCCGCATCCGCAGAGATGAGCGGATAAGTTCCCGGATTCCGATCTCTCTGCATCCTTCCGCATTGCCATTACGTGTCTCCAGGCGCACTAGATTGGGAATTCCCTGAAGTTGCAGTTCCGCGCTGTCTTCGATGGTGATGATCCGCTGTTCCGGCGGAATGAATCCGGATAATACATTCAAAAAGGTCGTCTTCCCGCTACCGGTTCCTCCACTGACGAAAATGTTATATCCCGCCTTTACCAGTGTCTTCAAAAAATCCGCAGCTTCCGGAGATATAGTTTCCATCGCGATCAGTTTTTGCATGGTGATCGGTTTATCCGGAAAACGTCTTATGGTAATGATGGGTCCATTCAATGCAATGGGACTCATCACAATGTTCACACGGGCGCCATTGCTTAATCGCGCATCAACAATTGGTGATGCCTCATTTACCACTCTGTTACATCCGGCCACGATCTGTTGAATCACATCCTGGAGCTTTTCCATGGAATCGAAAGCCCGATCCAGTTCCTGCAGCTGTCCGTCCCTCTCTACAAAAATATGATCCAGTCCATTGATCATAATCTCCGTAACAGAGCTGTCATCCACAAAAATCTGCAGAATATCCAGCCGTCTCAGGGAATCAAACAATTCCTTACGCAATCGTCTCCGCAATTCCACAGAACACAATTCCAGATTTTCCTGTTCCATGAGAACTTCATCAATCGTATCCTCTACCTCTTCATCCGTATAGTCTCTTCCGTAATCCAGTCTCTCCTGCACCATTTGTCGAAGCTTTCTTCTCTGTTCCAAGTAATCCATTTTTTCTCTCCCTGTTCTAATTTTCCAGCATTGCTATTTCTTTCCTCACATACTCCGCCAATTCTCCTCTGGTAAATTGCTCCATTTCTGTGGGAAGCTTTTGAAAAAAAGGTAAAGCAAGTTTACGGGTTTTGCCTTTTACCGTGTCTTTTTCGCACAAAGCAAGCAATTGCTCATATTGATCCAGTTTCATTCGTGACATTTTATCTTCTTTGGTCAGCGTAAATACTTTGGTGCATATCTGCAGTACCTCAAACAATCCCTGTATACTTTCGCTCAGATCCAGTATGACATATTCATATTTTCCGAGTTCTTCGATCCGTTGGAAGAGGTTTCTCCACTCTTCCGGCGGGATTTCCAACAGGTTCTGACCGTTGCGCATCGGGGGAATGTAATCCAGACCACCTTTGTGCTGGATGACCGTCTGCATCCGTAAAGAAAATTTTCCCGCATCTCCTGTCAGAAAATACAGCAGATCTGCAAGGTCTCTGCTCTGTCTCTCCGGAAGGAGTTCTGAGATCCCAATATAGTGTTCAAAATTGAGATACAAAGTGGGATGTTTTTCTGACAACAATTGGCCCAGCGTCAGTGCAAAAGAACTTTGCAGACATCGATGTACCGGGGAATAGATACCTATAAATTTTGTCTTATACTCTGCACACAAAAACGGCAATTGTGTTCCCACCGTCTCCACATACAATTCCAGCAATTCCTTCCACACCTTGTCAGCTTCCTGGTACTTATTGATATTCGGAAACTGGTGAAAGCGAAGTGTCCCGCTTTCATTAAGAATCGCCTGGCATGCCGGCTCCAATGTACTCAGCGTATCCATGCAGGAAGATTCCGCCACTACCAGCATTGTCACCTCCCCATTTTTCTCCCGTTCCAACAGTTCCTCCATCTTTGTGTATGTATGGATCTCCCATGGCAGTTCCTTCTGCCTTCTCAAAAACTCCGAAAGAAGTCTCGCATACTCTTCTTCACGGTCGAACAGAACCATAACCGCTTCCTTCTGTTCCATCAATAAATTCCTCCTATGTATAACAGCACACTGCAAAACACGGGACCGGCCATACAGATTCCGCTTGCCGGATGTGCTCTCTCCTCTGCAAAATACGCCTTCCAGCGTCCACAGCGGACAACATCCCACACATATTCACCCAGATAACACAATCTGTCCCACAGATTACGTGCCAGGTACATTTTGCAAAGTGCAAAAACTGCTGCGAATAGCAGCGCGAAAAATAGAAAACAGAGAACTTTTTCACCGGAAAAATATCCTGCACAGACAGCCAGGAGTTTCACGTCACCGGCTCCCATGGCACCAATATAAAAAAACAGATAGAATGCCACTGTCGTCAGTAAAACATTGCAAAAATATTCCATAATCCCATAAATCCCCTGTTCCCACCATCGGAATGCCGCTCCGGCGATCAGGCAGCTCAGGATCAGGCCGTTGGGGATTCTGCGGCTTCTGTAATCATATCCGCAGGCAATACTTAATAGAAAACATAATACACCCTTTATTACTGTGTTCGTTGCATTCTCACTCTCCTTTCCTTCGATTTACAAGTGGTAATGTGGGATGACTCTATCCCATAAAAGAATTCTTTCAGATCTTATAAGATATTTGATACAACCATCGCGATTGGTTGTAAGATGGATTATAGCCGTTGTTTTTCCGTCTGACAAGTGTTTTTCCGTAAAAAAATAATCTTTGGCACATTTTAACAATCACCTTTCTCATACGGCCTTCCAAAATCCCGCAACTCCTTGATGTTACGGCATTTTCATCTGTCAAAGCATATGATAAACTGCCAGGCCGTATAATACCAGGATTCCCGGAAAGCCCAAAATACCCACTGTCAGAGCCGTAGCTGCATTGATTCCCACTGCTACCGTGAATCCCAGGATCTCTATCCCCCAATTTAGAAAATACATAAAGATCACTCCAAAAACACTCCGCAATACAAGGTTTAAAAACCACTCCGCCTTTTTTCCCAAAAAACTTATGGCAAAGAGCAGGACTGCTGCCCCAATAATCCACAATAGATTCTCCGGATGCTCCATTGTTGTCCTCCCGATCTTTCCGCTGTTTGTTATAATCTATTCCCATTTTTCGCAAAAATGTCTTCCAGTTTTATGTTAGGCAGGTATATTTTCCCTTTCTGCTTCCTATACTGTTAGCAGAAAGGATGGATTTTTACATGAAAATCTTTTTTAGTCAGGTAAATACAAATTCCGAAATGATCGAAGAAGATCTCGCACCGTTGGATTTAAAAGAATCCATAAGAAAAACCCGCCAGGCTCTGGATATCGCCTATGCGGGTTTCGATAATGCAATCGAAAGTGATCTGATCGACAGTTATATCTATGAAATTAATGCTTTGCAGAAACGGTATCAGCACCTCACCGAACTCGCCGCTTCCCAGCCTGTGCGGCAGGAAAAAACTTTATACCAGCATTCCCCGATTCGAGCCCTGGTCAGCCATGTTTTCGGTTAACTGATTTCTTCCGTAAGTCAGTCCCGCATACACGGTCTGCGAATTATTCATCACAGGACCGGACGAATTCTGATCCTGAATCTGTCTGTAAGCATCACAGAGCGGTGCTATAACCTTCCGGATATCCTGCAGCGCCGTTCTGTCGGCTTTTGCTTCGCACGCCGCCAGTCTGCGGATACAATACAGATACAGCCTGGAAAGCTCTGTCGCCGGACTGTACTGTCTGTGAAGAGAATTTAAAAGCTCATTGATACATCCCCTGGTCCTGCGAACTGCTTCCAAAAGTTCTGCGTCATCCGCAGCCTGTTCGCCGTCTGTAAGATACTGTAATGTCATTTCGTAGAGAATGACCACCAGCTGTGTGGCATTGGCTTGTGTGATCCGCAAGGTAAATTGTTGTTTACATTCTTTTGTCATTTTGAATCCTCACTTCATCGGAATCCATTACTGCAACAGCTGTAACACCTGGGACGGTCTCTCGTTTGCCTGGGCCAGCATGGAGGTTCCTGCCTGTGCCAGGATCTGATAAGTGGTATAGGAAGTCATTTCCTCCGCCATATCCACATCCATAATACGGGAATATGCCGCGGTCATGTTCTCACTGGTAACATCCAGGCTGTTAATGGAAGACTCCAGACGGTTCTGAAATGCTCCCAGTCTGCCGCGGACGGAGGATACATATTTGATGGCTCCGTCTACTCTTGAGATGGCATCCTTTGCCCCTTCCTGCGTATTCACATCAATATCTTCAATTCCCATGTTCTGCAGAGTAACCGCGGGAATATTAACCTCCAGTACCTGTCCTTCGTTGGCTCCGATCTGCAGACGCATTGCTCCGATACCGGTAGCATCGATCTTCATGCCATTATAGGAATCTCCCTCTTTTGCTTCCGATACATCCAGACGCATTTCAAAGCCGTTCGTGCCGGTGATCGTCAGAAGATTATCCTTCATATCCGTCTTTAAGGGTTCTACCTCTTTAAATCCGTCTCCGAATTTAATATCTCCGTCTACTTCAAAATTTCCCTCTGCATCTTTCTTAAATTTCATAGACTGTATGGTATATTCTTTTACCGGTACATCCGGAGAGCAATAATTTACTTTAATCTCCTGCTTATCGGTGTATCCCTTGAGATCAAATTCTCCGTTCAACAGCTTCTGCCCGTTGAATTCCGTGGTATCCGAGATACGGGTGATCTCTTCCTTCAGCTGCGCTACTTCATCCTGTATGGTTGCGCGGTCATCCTCTGTCATAGTGCCGTTGGCAGCCTTGACGGAAAGCTCATTGATACGCTGCAGCATCTCACTGATCTCTGTCATTGCTCCGTCCGCAATCTCTATAATGGATACGCCGTCACTGGCATTCTGATTGGCCACGGACAGTCCCTCGATCTGAGCATTCATACGCTTGGACATTGCCAATCCGGCAGGGTTGTCCTTGGCGTGATTGATCTTCAGTCCGGAAGAAAGTCTCTCCAATGATTTGGACAGCAGATCGTCATTTGTGGATAAGGCATTGTTGGATAACATTGCCGATACGTTGTAATTGATTCTCATGTGTTACTCCTTACTTTCCGCTGCTGTCTGCGACAGCCTGCAGGAATCCTTTTGCCAGACGGTACAGCTGTTCCGTATCGATCCGACTCTCTATGGTATCTGCATTTTTTGTCTCTCCGGCTGCCATCCTTGTCATATCCCGGGAGCTGACGATGGGAAGCTTTTCCGCTTTCCAGTCTGCAGAAGTATCTGTCTGAATCCGTTCAAGGAATATATCGGAGGTCTTCTCTAATTTCGTAACCTCTTCCGGTGTATTTCCTACGAGATAGCCATCGATGGTGTCTCCCTTTACCTGTAAATGTGCCTCCAACTCCATATCTCCGGCATTCACCCGGATCTCCACAGCTCCTACAGCTCCGGCTCTCTGCTGTAAGATAAGATGGACTCCCGCCAGCTGCTCACCCAGGAACATCGGAAGAAAATATTCCTGCTTCGCCTGAAGGCTCTCCGCAAGGCGCAGCTGCTTGTGTACCAGCTGCAGCTGTTTTACATCCAGATGTTCATCCGCCTGTTCCAGACTCATGGTCTCCACATCTTCTGCCGTATTCTGAAGCATGGTCCGATAATCCTCTGCAAAATTCTGCTGATCCAGCTGTTCCCACAGTTCGGAAGTTTCTGTCCCGGCAGGCACTTCGCTGCCTGCTGTCTGCAGCATTTCTTTTTCCTGCCGATACTTTTCTCTGTATCTGCGCAGATTGCCAAACATCTCCGCCGGATCATCCATAAGTGCCTGGGCCGCCAAAAGATTCGACGCGCTGATGGAAACTTCTCCTTTTTGCAGTAGTTCTGCGACTTCCGGTGCCGTATTTCCCGCCTCACGCATCTGCTGCAGTCCTTCCCGGTCATACGCTGCTCTGCTTTCGCCATCATCTGACACCTCTGTCAGAACCTCTTTTGCCATACCCATCCGAATCTGTTCAGATATATTATTCTCGGACAAATGAATCTCCTGTGTCAGCCCGGTATCCTCCGACACTTTCCAGTCCATATGAGAAGTCCTTCTGCTTTTTGCTGCCGTCAGCAGAGTGGAAAATTGCAACTCTGCACCGGTATTTACTACCGCGCCTACTGCTGCGCCATCCTCTCTCTCGATCTGATGCACCATTCGATAAATTCCAATATATGCTTTTCGTTCCTCTTCTGTAACATCCTTTTTCCGTTCCAACTGATATAGGAAACGGCTGTAGTCCTCCACTTCTTCCTCATAGCTTTCGGGGTTCTGTGAAAAATAGGATCCCAGTTCGTCAAAGGTCTTCTCCAGAGGATTTACACCATCCCGGATCATCTGTAACACATTTTTCGGTGTCAGTCTGTCCACTACTGCGGTGACCTGTCTGTCAGCTTCCTTGACCTTCTCGATATTTTCCGGTGTAATTTCCATACTGTTATATGCCAGAATCCGGACAGCCCGCTGATTTTCCGATGTTTTTTCTAATGACATATCTGTCAGAATATCATCTACATTAGAAAATGCTTTCCGGATGCTGTCTCCCAGATCGCTTCTCGGTGCCGTCATCAGAGTCTCATAACGTTCGCCCGCTTCCTCATAGGCTTTCTGCATTGCAGCGCCTTCCTTATGGAAGTCAGAAACTGTCTCTGTGGCAGCATTCTGTTCCAGGCTATAGGGTCCCAGTACTCCGGCAGGCAATCCCGGCAATTCGGAAGCCACCTGCACTGCCTGGGTATAAGTCTCATATTTCGTCACTGCCTGAGACTCACCGGGAAAGTATTTTTCGGCAACCTCTGCCTCCGCCTTTCGCAGCGCTTCGATCAGCTGCTCCATGGGGGCTGTATCAATAGAAAAATCACTCTGTAAAAGCTTTACGTTCACTTCTGCCGTCATGCGAAGACGAATCTCTTCCAGCTGTTTTCTTGCTGCCAGATTCTCTGCCGTGGCATTCCACTTTGCATCTGAGAACCAGTCCTGCAGCATTTTATCTGCTTTTTCATAAATCGTATCCTGTCTGCCCAGGTTCGCATACATCGGGGATTTTCCCTCCGCAATTGCCGCTGCTGCTGCCTGCGCAAAAGTGTCCTCCGTGACAGGATAGGAAATACCGTCCAGTTCCACAAGCTGCTGCAGCGTATCCGTGGTCAGCGCAAGGTCGGCACTTACCAGCCACTGTGCCTTCTGTCTGTTCTCATCGTTTACCGTCAATCCCGCATCCGCAATTACCTTGTCCATCTGCTCCTGCAGTTCCTGCGGAACATCATTATTCTGTACTTTCGCACCGCTGTTCTCTGCCACATAGAGGTTCCAGATCTCCGGTTCCAGTCCATTATCCACCAGGTAGCTGACCGCACCTTCTTCCGGTTCCTTCAGGGAAGCTGCCATATCCCAGGCGCTTTTCAGTTCATTTATATTTTCCTGTGTCAAAGGAAGATCCGCGGAACGGAACTGCTCTTCGATGCTTCGGGCTAAAGTATCACTTCCTACCGCTGCCGCCAGGGTATCCATGTCGATATCATCCGTATATCCTGCGATCTGCTGTCCGGAACGCACCAGCTCTGCCTTGATCTTATCCACGATGGTGACCGCTGTATCCTGATCCAGCTCTCTAGGATCAAATCCATCCTCACAGGCCTTCGCATAATCCTCCTGTGACATGGTATGCGACAGCAATGTCATATAGTCCTGCTGCAACGCCACATTAGCATTCCCGGCATCCTGCTGCAGCTCCATCAGAGATTTTCCTTTGTTGTTCTCTTCCTTTTCCAAAGAAGACATGGGCACTGCGGCCTGTCCACTCTCGTATACTGCCCCGAAATTCACATTTACGCTTTTTTTACTGCGCCATGTCTTGTCCTTGCCCCAGCTGCTTTTCTCTGTCCGGTTACTTTCTGTTCTATTGTCTGTTTCATTGATCGTCTGTTTCTGAAATGTTATCTTCACGCCTGTCGTCCTTTTCTGTACAGTTCCCAGAGCCCGCCGGTTCTGAATAGTTAAGAAAAAAGATGAGTGCACTTTTTGGTCACACTCATCTTTTATTTCGGTTGTTTTATATGATTTCTTAACCTGACCTAGAACAGAAATACCGCAGCGCCGTAGGGTGGCAGATCAAAGCTGATGGAGTAATCCTTATAATGATAAGGTTTTTTCTCCGCCGTAATCTCTGTGGGAATCTCGTTGCCCCAGCCGCCGAACCGTTCCTCATCACTGTTCAGCAGAAGCTTATATTTTTTCTTCTTAGGCACGGGAACAGTATAGTTCTCCCATTTCATCGGGGTCATGTTAAGTACAAACAGCAGATTATTCTTGCCACTGGAACATTTCCGGACAAAGGAGTAAGTGCTGTGTTCCGCATCATCCGCGTTCATCCATTCAAAGCCGTCCCAGTTATTGTCAATCTCGTACAGAGCAGGGTATTTACGATACAGCTTTAACAGCTCCTTTACATAAGTATGTACGCCCTGATTCAGCTTCTCACCTAACAGATACCAGTCAAGCTCACGCTCTTCGCTCCACTCTCGCTCCTGTCCGAAATCCTGTCCCATAAATAATAATTTCTTGCCGGAATGCCCAAACATGTAGCTATACCCCACACGAAGGTTGGCATATTTATCTGCCGGATATCCTGGCATTTTATTCACCATGGAGCACTTCAGATGCACCACTTCATCATGGGATAAGGGTAAAATATAATTCTCGCTGTCATTATAACTCATGGCAAAGGTCATAGCATAATGATCGCCTTTCCGGTACAGAGGATCCAGCTTCATATACTCGCAAAAATCATGCATCCAGCCCATATTCCACTTGAAGGAAAATCCTAAGCCTTCCTCCCCGATACCACTGGTAACATTAGGCCACGCGGTAGATTCCTCAGCAATCGTCAAAAATCCCGGATAAGTTCCACGGATCACTGAATTCAGATGATGGAAGAACTCAATGGCTTCCAGGTTCTTATTGCCGCCAAATTTATTCGGCAGCCATTGTCCGTCTTTTTTACCGTAATCCAGATACAGCATGGAGGCTACTGCATCTACACGGATACCGTCTACATGGAACTCTCTCAGCCAGAACAGAGCATTGGCTACCAGGAAGTTCTTCACTTCATTTTTGCCATAATTAAATATCTTCGTTCCCCATTCAGGATGTTCTCCCAAACGGGGATCGGGATGTTCAAATATGCACTGTCCGTCAAATTCTGCCAGTCCGTGTGCATCGGTTGCAAAATGTGCCGGTACCCAGTCCAAAATAACTCCAACGCCTGCCTTATGCAGTTCATTGACCAGATACATAAAATCCTTAGGCGTTCCGTAACGGGATGTAGGCGCATAGTATCCGGTCACCTGATACCCCCAGGAGCCATCATACGGATGCTCTGCGATTCCCATAAGCTCTACATGGCTGTATTTCATCTCTTTCAGATATTCCACGATCCGGTCGGCAAACTCCCGATAATTATAGAATCCTTCCGCAGTACCGTTATTCGGATGCTTCATGAAAGAACCGATATGACACTCATAGATCGCCATGGGCTCCTTGTTCATATCTTTTTTATCCCGGGCTTCCATCCACTTGGAATCCTTCCAAGCGAATCCCGTGATATCCGTAACAATGGACGCTGTTCCGGGTCTGTATTCCGCATAATTTGCAAAGGGGTCGGCTTTATACAGCTTTCTGCCATCCCTCGCATAGATCAGGAACTTATACATTGTTCCTTCTTCCACGCCGGGAACGAACAACCCCCAGATACCACCTTCTCCCAGCTTCTGCATGGGATGAGACTCTTCGTTCCATTCATTGAATGTGCCGATAACATTCACCTGTGCTGCATTTGGTGCCCATACCCCGAAATAGACTCCCTGCACACCATCTTCCGTCGACAGATGCGCACCCAGTTTTTTATAAATATCATAGTGCGTTCCCTGGGCAAAAAGATACTGATCTGCTTCGGAAATAAATACCTTCTCCTTCGTCAT